>ANMQ01000013.1_pt1 | contig 18540 bp, 13 predicted proteins | sample 507748 | NCBI WGS metagenome assembly ANMQ01 (sample SAMN01728977, study PRJNA163505) | wasp metagenome | isolation source: Encarsia pergandiella - a minute parasitoid wasp | collected 2006-10 | reverse complement strand
AAAGGAAGTCAAAATCCAAGCGCTCCTTGTCAATCGGTGGGATGAAGAAATCTATTCATCTAATAATCAGTGCTTTACTTCTGAGTATAGTCAACAGCCTGATTCATATAACTTTTCCTCAACTACTTTTGCTCCTGATTCGCCGCCTCCTCCATACGAGAGTCATCAGTTTGGTAATGTCCCAACTTTTGGTACTTCATCTAATGCTAATATAGGTTTAAAACCTATATGCAATCCAAATGATTTAAAAGATGCATTAAAGCATCCAACATGTAAGTATCAATATCTCACACTTTGTTTAGCAGAACTTAGGTGTCTAAAACCAAAAAAAATATTTTTGTTGAAAATAAATGGAAAACAGTTAGATTTTCTTGAAGAAAAGCTAAAAAAATCAGAACATAAAAAAGCCATTTTAGAGCAAACAAAGCATGCAATATCTTTAGATCAAACCTTTCTTTTTGATACAGAAAGCGTAATTAAAATTATTTCTATAAGCATTGCAATACGAGAATATGAAATAAAATATTTGAAAAAAGTCATTCAAAAAAAGCAAAAAAAGCAAGAAAAGAAAGCATTCGATCATACAAATGAGCCAAATCTATCTCAAGGTTCATGTACTAATGGTACTAATTTATATCCAGATTTAACCCAGATTACATAGTCTATGTAGGCCAATAGTTTGCTAAAAGGTATAGGTTGCTTCTTGGAATAGGGGTAAAGCGGCATCTTTTGCTGAAATAATTTCCGGTTTCCCATAATCTTCCCAAGGAATATTTAATGTGGGATCATTAAAATGAATGCCTTTTTCTGCATTTGGGCAATAATAGCCATCGCACTTATAAGCTACTATAGCCTTATTGCTTAAAGCTATAAAGCCATGCGCACAACCTACCGGTACAAAAAGCTGATGGTTGTTTTCTGAAGAAAGTAAAAAACCTTGCCATTTGCCAAAAGTATCCATTTTTTTACGTAAGTCTACTACTACATCCCATATAACACCCTCTACCACCCGTACCAATTTGGCTTGTCCATAAGGCGCCAATTGATAATGGAGGCCACGAACGGTTCCTTTTTTAGATAAAGATTGATTCTCTTGTACAAAAGCAGCCTCTAAGCCTATTGCTTTGTATTTTTCTTGATGGTAAGATTCAAAAAAATAGCCCCTTTCATCGTAAAATACATCAGGCTTAAATAGTAACAGGCCTGAAAGGTATGGTGCTTCTAATGGCATAACTTATCTAATGGGTATGAGTAGACTACAAATATATATTTTTTTTTATTTTCAAAACTGTTTTTTATATAGGTAAACAAATTGAAAAAGTTTATATAAAAAAATTAGAACCGATTACTTTAAAAATTCGTAACCCAACACAACGCCTAGGCCATTGATACCTAGTATCAACCCAGATTTTCCTCTAAATTCAATGCCAAAATCCCAGACTAAATTCCAATTAACCTGCTGATTCCTAATTGGTTGAGGGCCTGCGTTATTGGGATGAATGGTAAGAATAGAAGCATGTAACTGCGATAACACATCCTGAATTATCTCTTCTATAGAATAGAGTAGATTATCTTCTTCACCTAAACCAGGACATTGTTCTAATCTGTTATACAATATATCCTTGATCTGAGAAGTATCAACATGAATAGGACAATATTCTGCTTTTTTTATAATAGGAAGCATACATATTAAACGAGGTCCTCCGTAGCATATCCATCTGCGACTTTTTTCTGGATACAATCGTAAAAACAGAGGTATACTTATTGCGTGAAATTCTATATTACCGCAAGCAATGTGCAGTGTATAGCCTTGATATGGACGCGATAAGGCAGCCGATAATACTTTGATACAACGGTGCCCAAAAGCAAATATATCTGGATTGCATTCCTGTTTACGATCCAGTAAAAAATCTACTGTATAAAAAGAATTGTAGCTATAAAACAATCCGGTTTGAAGGCCTATTCCATTTAGGGGATTCCATTCTACAACAGGACCAATCGCTATTTCGCTGCCAACTGCCCAATGTGCTTGAATGACTTTTTTAGTACACTTGGCCCAAGTTACTATACCAATATGAAAAATGGATGACTGGTTTTTGTCCAAAAAATCATTTTTCTGGCCTAGATTTGCATGAGGGGTTGTAGCAAAAGTTAGATGGTGGCTTACCCATCCTATCCACCACGCAACAAGTCGCCCAAAGGCTTGTACTTTTTTTGCCTTAATCATTTGATATATATGCTTTCTATTCCTACTGAAACTTATTTATATCTAGTGAATTATGGCTCGATTAAATCTATCTAATTATTAAAGCAAGACTATAGGTCAAAAATTTGTCTAAGTAATTTAGTAAAAAGACCTAGAAAATTTGCACTAAAAAAATAAGGTGAAAGCAACGTGCTACTATTTAACTTAGACAACTCTATTTGGTAGCATAAGGACCATATAAATATTTCTTAAGACGATTTATCAACTACTTGAGTGATTTTATGAGTTAGATCGTCTTGATCATATAGCCCATTGAGTCTTTTTTTAAAAAGACTCAATGGGCTATATCTATTTTTTATTTATCTAAAAATGATACTATCTCCTTAGTTAGATAACAACTTGGTGCCATCAAAACCCAACATAAGTCCTAGTCCATTCATTCCTATTATAAATCCAGACTTTGTATTGTAGGCAAAGCCGAAATCCCAAGTGTAATGGATGCCAATTTTAAGGTCATTGGCTGTTTGCTCATCTGACTTAAGCGCTTCGAATATTTTGTCCAATTTACCTTTTAAATCTGATTCACTATCAGAAATACGAAAATTGTCATAATAAAGTTGCTTAGCCTTAAAAGGGATAATCAAACGAGGTCCTATATGTAATACAAATTGTCGGTCACTTCCTGGATAAAACCGAATAGACAATGGAATACTAATTGCATGGAATTTAACGGCATCATAATCGATGACCCTCCAGGTGGGAGCGTCTTTTATTGGCGTAGTCTTACCAGACCAACCGTTTACTAAATTTTTCCCCCATATACCTATTGTGCCCAAACGATTGTGAGCGTACATCACCCCTGTTTGAACGCCTATTCCATTCAACGGCTTCCACTCTATAAAAGGACCAATTGCATTTTCAGAACCCCAACAAAAACGTTTTTTAATGTGCTTTATGGCGGCTTTCCCCCAGAATTTTACACCAAAATGTAGTGGAAATTCTTCATTTAAATCGAAAAATCCACCTTGCTGTGTTTCATTAGCTTGAAGGGGGGCAGCAAAAGCAGGGCCATGAGTGGCCAAATATATTATGGATAATCCAACCAGTTTTGTAATCTTTTGTATCGTCTTTTTCATTGTATTGCTATTTAAAGTTTAAAACTACTCCAATGTATATCTTAAAAATAGGCAAATCACATCCTTTAAATAGTTTCTAAAAATATTTTAGATAAAATTAGTTTATGCCGAAACTACTAAACGATTATACCGGTATCTACATCTAAATTGGAGCAATATAAATTTACTGCATTTGAGTGAAAATTAAAAACTATTCATGCCATACATCTACTTGTGTAATCGTATATTTAGAGAGCAATATTCCTTTTGATTTTGGGCTTTTAACGGCAACTTTTTCCAAATCGTACATGATCGAGCGCTTTTCATGACCAGTAGCGTCTACACAATAATGCAATTGCAATTTAGGGGCTGCCGCAGAAGTAACCTGTTTTAAAATACAAATATCTAATTCTGAAACAAATATATTATATTTTTTATCTAAAACCCGCTTATCTATTACAAACCGTTTCACAAAATAATTTTTCTGTATCGTATTATAATAGACCACTGATAGCAAATGGCCATCCCTTAAAGGCTCTATAAGGAGCACCTGATCAGGAGCTAGTTGAAAGGAAATTGGATAAGTAGTAACCATATAGTCACCTGATTTAAAAACCAAAAGTATTTTATCCGTTGGTCCCAACATACCCAGTAATTTTCCGCTGCCATTAGGCGCTATCTGACCTGTAGCGCCATCGTACCAAAGTGCTACTTTGGCTAGTGTAGAGCGAATTTGTCCTTTGCGTTGTACCTTATAAATCGTATGTTTGGTCAAGATATTCCCTTTTGCGGTACGTCCCTTTATCGCTAAATCGGAAAAATTAAATTCAAATTTCTTTTTAGTGGTTCTACTTATAGGAGAAAGGATAATGGTAACGGTTTCTGCTGCTCCATTGGGATCATCACTTACATAGACTACTCTAGAACCGGCTGTGCCTAAAGTTACATTGTAGGTTTTGTCACGTGTGATGGCCAATACTTGAAATCGTTTGGCAAAAGCAATACCCGTTGCACCATCTATATAAATTAAATTGTAACAACGTTTTGTATCTTTTTTTTCATAAATGGATACATGTATAATATTTTTGCCTATAAATAGCTTATCTGTTACCTTAGTGATCACATATTGACCATTTTTACATATTACAATCACATCATCTATATCAGAACAAGCTTCTACAAATTCTTCTCCTTTAAGCCCATAACCTATAAAACCTTCTTTGCGATTTACATACAGTTTGTAATCCTTTACTACTACCTCATGGGGTGCAATAGAGTCAAAGCTGGTTAAAATGGTTTTGCGCGCTCGGCCTTTTCCATATTTTTGAAGTAAGTGGCTATACCAGGTTATGGTGTAATCCTTTAAGTTTTGTAAGTGGGCCATGGTGGTAGCTAACTGGGTTTGAAGTTGGGTTAAGCTTTCCTGTGCACGAAGACTATCATATTGTGAGATGCGTTTGATTTTAATCTCTGTTAAACGGACCAAATCTTTTTCTACAATCGGCCGATTCAATTCATAAGGTTTAAGCTGGCCTGCTATAGTGGTAAGTATGGCCTCCCAGGTTGCACATCCCTCTATCTTTCTATAGATACGGTTTTCTATAAAGATTTTTTCTAAACTGGCAAAAAACAATTTTTCGCTTAATGATTGCGCTTCTAAAAGTAATTCTTGTTCCAACAAATGCGTTGTACGGGCTACAGTATAGGCCAAAAGATCAGACACGGTTACAAAAACAGGTTTTTCGTCTTGAATGACACAAGCATTAGGCGCATAACTTACCTCACAATCTGTAAAAAGATAGAGTGCATCTATAACCGTTGCTGCCTGTTGACCAGGTAATAGATGAATTAGAATTTCAATATGGTCTGCGGTATTGTCAACCACATTTTTAATTTTTATTTTACCTTTTTCATATGCTTTTAGAATGGAATCAATTACACTAGTCGTAGTAGTACCGTAAGCGATTTGGCTGATGGCCAATGTTTTCTGATCTCGGACTACAACAGTGGCACGTATGCGAACTTTCCCTCCTTTTTTACCCCCATTGTAATCTGTACAATCTACCAACCCACCTGTTGGAAAATCTGGAAATAAGCAAATGGGTTTACCTTGCAGCAGATCTATAGAAGCCTCTATCAGCTCTATAAAATTATGGGGTAAAATTTTAGTAGCCAATCCTACCGCAATGCCCTCTACACCTTGCGCAAGCAATAAAGGAAATTTAACAGGTAAAGTACGGGGCTCTTTTTTTCTACCATCGTAAGCGAGTTGCCAGATTGTAATCTCTGGACTATACAAAATGTCCTTTCCGAATGGCGCAAGACGGGCTTCTATATAGCGGGCAGCTGCAGCACTATCTCCTGTCCGAGGGTCGCCCCAATTCCCTTGTGTATCTATCAATAATTCTTTTTGACCTATTGCTACAATGGCTTCTGTAATGGAAGCATCACCATGGGGATGGTATTGCATGGTTTGTCCTACAATATTGGCTACTTTATTGTAACGGCCATCATCAATAAGTTGCATGGCGTGTAGAATCCTACGCTGTACAGGCTTAAGGCCATCTTCTATGGCGGGCACCGCACGTTCCAGAATCACATAAGAAGCATAGTCTAAAAACCATTCCTCATACATTTGCTCCATAGACCCTTTGGAAGATACTATCGCTTTGTACGCTGTACCATTCGAGCCATTTGGCACATCACCTATTTGGTTCATAATTTTCAAAAAGAAAGATATTACCCAATGGATTAGGCTTTAATCCTTTGCGCAGCTTCTATTAGAAGTTCTATCGCTTTTTCCCTTCCTTCGAATCCCTTGACCTTCACCCATTTTCCCGTATCTAAGTCCTTATAATGGCTAAAAAAGTGTATCATACGCCCTTTTAAGAGGGTGTTTAACTGTCCAATGTGGTCAACATGCGCAAATTCAGGAGCTATTTTTTTGATGGGTAATGCAATAATTTTTTCATCTAAACCAGATTCATCTTCCATCAATAATACACCAATAGGTCTGGCTTTAATGACTGCTCCGGATATAATCGGATAGTTGGCTGCTACGAGCACATCAATGGGATCCCCATCTCCGGAAGCGGTATGGGGTACAAAGCCATAGTTACAAGGATAATACATTGGCGTTGCCATAAATCTATCTACAAATAAAGCACCCGAAGACTTATCCATTTCATACTTTACAGGATCATGATGCATTGGAATTTCAATGATGACATGCAAATCATTTGGGAAATCTTCTCCTAATGAGATCTTTTCTATATTCATGCTCTTTCAAATTAAAATTAAAATAAATAATTGGTAACGTCATATTAGTTGTGCTTTTGCCAAGTAGGAAAGCATGCACTGGTAAATTTTGCCAATTCTTTCTCTAAAAGGCGCTTCATGATCACTATAAAAAATATTAAATCAAGTCAATATTTAATTTTATAAAAATTAACTTTTATATAAAAACGCTAACAATCAATAGATAGTAGTATGTTTAACTAACTAATATCAAAAATAAAACTAGATTTAATCTATAAGGTATGGCCAAAATTATAATATACCTCCATCATAATGTCCTAATTATATTGTATTTTTTCAAAAAACATACCTAATGTGGCGTTATTTTTTCCTTCCTTTGTATTTTTTGTTTCCTCTATATGATAAGGGATGGAAGTGGTCTGATTTGATCATGATAGGGGTAAAGAACGCTTATTATCTATGTTTACTGTAACAATACAGGTATTATCTATACCCACTGTAGCAATATTTTGGTTAATAATAACTATATTTGTCTTTCTACTTTTTTAAAAAGTATCATGAGGTCAGCTGTATATTTATGGCTGATGATGCATATAGATTTTTCTTTGCTTTATTTGTTGTATATGGTGCTAGATAGAAATAAAATTGTTCGATTGTTGTTGATGTCAACAGGTTTACTGATTTATTTTTATTTCTTTAACCCTAAATCGGAAATGCGCCCCGTTGCATCTCCTGCTGCTGCTGCTACAGATCAGACAATGCTTCCGTTGAATAGAACAAATGGAGTTAGTCAGCTGGCTTCTACTCCTTTTGCGGTGGCACTTCAGGGAGAAGAAAAAGATATCACAGTTGAAAATGAGTTGCTTAAAGTAGTATTGAGCACAAAAGGTGGTACTATAAAAAGGGTTGTACTAAAGCAGTATAAGGATACAAGTGGCAAAAAGTTGGTCTTATTGGATGAACAGAGCAGTCATATGGGCATTTCTTTTCCCTATCAAAATCTACGTGTAGATACTAAAGATTTATATTTTCAAACCCAGTCCAGCCCTGTTTATAAGCTTAAAGAAGCTGAACAAGCTACAATAGTTTTTCGATTGGTATTAAATTCCTCTCAATATTTGGAACAATCGTTTACTTTTTCTGGTGCCAGCTATCAAATCAACTATGATTGGCATGCTGTGGGCATGGAACTTAATGCAAATACGCAGGCTAATTTTTGTTGGGATATAGTTATGAAAAGTTTAGAAACGGATGCAAAAGCAGATACTGCTAGAAGTACCGTGCAGTATTATTTACAGGATCAGACTTTTGATAAGCTCAAAGAATCGTCAACAGAAGTTGAAAAAAAGCATATAGGAGTACCCATCAAATGGGTGAGTGTGAAGCAACGTTTTTTCTCATCTGCCATTGTGGCTGGTGATGCTTTTAAGCTAGGAGACCTTTGTATGCAACCATCGGTCTCTTCAAATGTTACGAAGTCTGTTGCTTTATCTCTGTCCTTGTCAGACAAAGATAAAGCGCGTGGCCAATTCGTGTTCTTCTTTGGACCCAATGATTATAAAATTCTGAAAAAGGTTACAAAAGGATTTGAGCAAAATATACCTTTGGGGTGGGCTATTGTCAAATGGGTCAATAAAGGGCTGATTATTCCACTCTTTTCTTTCCTGGAAAAATATTTTTCCAATTATGGATTAATTATTTTCTTATTGGTTTTTATCATTAAGTTGTTATTGGCCCCTCTTGCTTATAGTTCTTTTATCTCTATGGCTAAAATGAAACTTCTAAAGCCGGAATTAGATAAGATAAAAGAAAAATATAAACATGATCTACAACAAGAACGGATTCAGCAAGCTGCTTTTTGTAGGGAATTAGGTATTAATCCTTTAAGTGGTTGTATACCTGCTCTGCTTCAAATGCCTATTCTGGTGGCTATGTTTAATTTTTTCCCTCATGCCATTTCGCTGCGGCAAGCCTCTTTTTGGTGGGCAAATGATTTATCAACTTATGATAGCATTATGACGCTTCCTTTTACCATACCATTCTATGGCAATCATGTGAGTTTGTTTACATTATTAATGGCGCTATCAAGCATTTTTAGCAACCAAAGTGGTCCAAAAGAGGGACCTATGAAGGTACTATCCTATACAATGCCTTTTGTTTTTATGGTTATCCTAAATACATGTCCTGCTGGATTAAGTTTTTACTATTGCATCTTTAATGTGATGAACTTGTTACAGCAAAAACTTATAAATCACTGGGTGGATACAGATGGTATCAAAGAAAAATTGATGGGTAGACAACAAAATGCAAAGCAAGGTGCTAAACTTTCTTTTCAGTCTAGGATTGCTTCGGCTATTGAAGCCAATAATAAGAAAAAAAATAGGTCGTAATGGTATTGCATCGATCTATGATTTTTTTGTACTACTAAGACATAATTAAGTGCTAGGTCGAAGTAATCTTCTAGTCTTACATCTATGATTGCACAACTTATAGGACAATTATTATATAAGGAGCCCACTTATGTCATTTTAAATGTAGGGGGAGTAGGGTATGGCTTGCATATTTCTTTATATACTTTTGATCAAATAAAGACTTTAGATAATTGTAGCTTGTTGACGGTTATGCAAGTAAAAAATGAAGCGGCTACCTTATATGGTTTTTATACATTAGAAGAAAAATCATGGTGGTTACAGCTTATCTCTGTTGGTAGCATTGGTCCTAGGATTGCCCTGACCATCTTATCTTCGCTCAATCCAGCTGCTTTACATAAAGCTATTTTACGTAAAGATGAACGTTTGCTTATCTCCATTAAAGGCGTTGGCGCAAAAGCTGCGCAACGATTGATACTAGAACTCTCGGATAAAGCCCAAAAGTTGCATGATATCCAAGATACCTTGGTACCACAACCAATCGAAAGCAAAGTAGATCAAGATGCCATAATGGCTTTAACTAAATTAGGGCTTACCCAAAAAGTTGCAGAAAAGGCCATTGCAACGGTACGGGCAGAGACACTGACCCCACTTAGCCTCGAAGAACTTATTAAAAAAGCGTTGCAGCCACATGCCTTTAAATAAAAAAACAAGCATATGAGACCCTAGCGGTTATTACCATAAAACTGTAAAATAAAATTTTCAGGCTCATACAGTCAAGGTTTAACATCAACAGTGCATTTGATCGATTGTTTGTCACTGTTTTTTGCCCCTCCGCTTATGGTCATCTTTAATACATGCACATCAGGATTTAAGAAAGATAGCGTCCCTATATTAATCGAACCAGAGCTTGCTATAGGTTTCTGTATATACTGCTTATTTTTATTTATATTTTTTTTGATTGAAATAGAATCAATAATATGTCCTTCTGTATTACCATTTACTTGTAACACTATAGGTTCTTTGTTTCCAGTTTGTATAACTATATTTTTTTGAGTAAAACTGAGTTGAGTAGATGGGGTATCCGTTTGCGTTGAATGGTTTTTAGAAGTATTTTTTAGTAGTGTTTCATTATTCGATAGTTGTACCGCTGGTCCGCCACTACATGATCCATTTTGTGGTTCATTCTTTACGTTATCTTCAATAACATGAATCGTACATTCTACCCATTGTTCTGTTGTTCTGCTTCCTTTTCCTATTTCCCCTATTTTTATTCTGAATCTATAAGCCCCCGTTTTTAAGTTTGGGTCAGTAGTTAAGGTAATCGATAAACCAGTAGGCGGTATAGACTGGTCTTTAAGTGATTTGACGCCAAATTTATCTGTATAATAGGATCTATTTTGTCTTACTGAAACAGATTTAATGGTATAGCCTTCTGTGTCTCCAGTTACGCCTAGTAGTATAGATTGCTCCGTTCCAGCTTTTATGGTAATATCTTTTAGGGTAAACCCTGGTGGTGTATCCACCTTGCTTTCCGAGGTAGCTCCATCCTGTTTTGGATTTGTTGTTAAGCCATTAGAAGTCCTGTGGGCTTTTTGTTCATGCTTATTGACTATACAGTCAGTGTGGTTAGCAGCCGTTTTGTTTTTACAAGATCCAGCATATAAGCAGGTCCATAAAATAGAAACTATCGAAAAACGGACAAAAATTGTTATAAGATTATTACAGATCATAGGAAATGGATTTTATGTATTTAACCATATACCAATAAGTTAATTTTTGTTAGCTTATGCAAAATTATCAACCTAAAAATAAAATTTCACGATACAACCCAATTTATATATATTATTTATATATATTTTCCTTTGTTTATCTGATCTATCATTTAAAAATAAACATCTTCTATAAATGTGTCTCTATGATTCTATTTGACTCATGCTTTGTACGGTGTAGTGTACGATCTGATGGCACTGCTATTTTATTGTCATTCTTTATAATATTACCTATTTTGCTCTTTTATTTTTTGATGCTATGAAAGATTTTATTGTCAGCTTATACTGGCGTGGTATGATTCATGATATGGTTCCAGGTACAGCAGCACATCTCAACGAAGGTATGGCTACAGGATACGTTGGGTTCGATCCTTCTGCGCCTTCTTTACATTTGGGTAATTTGGTTCCTATTATGTTGTTAAAGCACTTTCAAGAAGCGGGACATAAGCCTATTGCATTAGTAGGCGGTGCTACCGGTATGATTGGCGATCCTTCTGGGCGTAGCCAAGAGCGCGTGTTTTTAACAGAAGAAGTATTGCGCCACAACGAGGCATCTATTGCCAAACAATTAGAAAAATTTTTAGATTTTTCTAGTGGTCCCAACAAAGCTATTTTGTTAAATAATTTTGATTGGTTTAAAGACTTTTCTTTCCTAGGATTTCTACGTGACATAGGAAAACATATACCTGTTGGCTATATGATGGCTAAAGATAGTGTAAAAAAACGCATAGAGACCGGTATTTCTTATACCGAATTTGCTTATCAATTGTTACAAGGGTATGATTTCTACCATCTCCATCTACATAAAAATGTAACCTTACAAATGGGTGGATCTGATCAATGGGGTAATTTAACTACAGGCGTTGAGCTTATTCGTAAAAAATCTCAATGTCATGCCTTTGCAATAACGGCTCCTTTGCTTACCCGTTCGGATGGAACTAAGTTTGGCAAAACAGATGCTGGCACCAATATATGGTTAGATCCAGCCCAAACATCTCCTTATGAGCTATATCAATTTTTGTTGAATAGTGGAGATCATGAAGTAGAAAAATTAATTAAAATTTTTTCTTTTGGTAAAAAAGAAGAAGTAGAAGCACTTATTTTAACACATCAATCCAAACCCGAAGCAAGGCTCTTACAGCAAACATTGGCTAAAATTGTCACCACTATGGTCCATTCAGAATCAGATTGTAGGCAAGCCATAATTTGTAGTAATATTCTTTTTAACCATACCGCTTCAATAGATGCACTCTATGCCTTAAGCGAAGAAGATATATTGCGTGTCTGTACAACCATACCTAAGGTGCATATTACACGCATTGCATTAAGTGCAATAGACTCTATAGTCTCTTTATTGTCCGTGGCTACAGAAAATTTTATTATGGACTCTAAATCAGAAGCAAGACGCGTGATCGAATCAGGTGGAATAAAGGTAAATAAAGTATTGATAACCGATCCTTACCAAAAACCCGATTTTATCTTGTTGCATAATCGTTATCTATTGGTGCAAAAAGGTAAAAAAAATTACTACCTTATTATTGTTGTTGAGTAATTTTTTTTAAGATGATCACTAGATCTTTCAGCAGTGCAGTATATGGTGTAAACGCTTTTATTGTATCCATAGAGGTAAGCATTGTGAATGGTACAAGCCTATTTATGGTAGGGCTTCCAGATAGTGCTATTAAGGAAAGTCAACACCGGATAGAGTCGGTATTAAAGCAGATTAAATGTACGATGCCTCGGCAACGTGTCATTGTAAACCTTGCTCCCGCGGATATACGCAAGGAGGGCGCTTCTTATGACCTACCCATTGCTTTATCTATTTTACATGCTTCAGAACAATATAATTTATCTCGTTTGTCTGCTTATATTATTATGGGCGAATTGGCTTTAGACGGAGCGCTTAGACCCGTCAAGGGGGTATTGCCTATTGCCATTGAGGCTCATAAACATGCATTTAAAGGTATGATTGTTCCAGAAAAGAATGGGTCAGAAGCGGCTGTTGTACGTAAAATAGAGGTCATTGCTGTCAACCATATTACAGAAGCGATCGCCTTTTTGTCTGGAGAACGTGCCATTCATCCTATAGAGGTAGATACACGTAAACTCTTTGCAGCCCAATCAGATGCATATGCAGTAGATTTTGCCGATGTACAAGGACAGGAAAACATTAAAAGGGCCTTTGAAATTGCAGCAGCTGGCGGACATAATGTTATTATGATCGGACCTCCTGGTGCAGGTAAAACCATGTTGGCCAAACGATTGCCCTCTATTTTACCCCCTTTTACCTTGGCTGAGACACTAGAGACGACTAAAGTCTATTCGATAGTAGGCCGTATGGATAGTAGTAGTGGACTACTCTCTACAAGGCCCTTTCGGGCACCACACCATACAATTAGTGATGTATCATTGGTAGGAGGAGGTACTTTCCCACAACCTGGCGAGATTTCTTTGGCCCATCATGGGGTCCTCTTTTTAGATGAATTGCCAGAGTTTAAGCGAAGCGTACTGGAAGTTATGCGTCAACCTTTAGAAGATGGTAAAGTAGTCATTTCAAGAGCTAAGTTTTCCATTGAATTTCCAGCTAACTTTATGCTTATTGCTAGTATGAATCCTTGTCCCTGTGGTTATTATAATCATCCTGAAAAAGCATGCATGTGTAGTGCGGTTCATGTGCAACGTTACCTCAATAAGGTTAGTGGACCACTGTTGGATAGGATAGATCTTCATGTAGAGGTTGTACCTATACTATTTGAAACATTGACTGCTTCAAAAAAAAATGAAGCAAGTCATCTGATTCGCGAACGTGTTGTGCAGGCGAGACAAATACAACAAAAGCGTTTTCAAGATCATATACAACTCTATACCAATGCACGGATGTCTGCTAAGCTGACTAAGCTATTTTGTCCTATTTCAGTAGCTGGGCAAAAGCTGTTACAAGCGGCTATGGAAAAGCTGGGCCTTTCAGCAAGGGCATACGAAAGGATTTTAAAAGTAGCCAGAACGATTGCCGATTTAGCCGGTAGTGCAAATATATCAGAGGTACATTTGGCAGAGGCCATTCAGTATCGTAGCTTAGATCGAGCAGGGTGGGGTAGGTAGGAAGTAGACTATTCAAATGGAACGGTGGGTTTGACTATGATATATTGGCGCAGAATAGTATGTAATATGTATTTAACATACTCTTATTTAGCTGTGTGCTATTATCTTTACGCAGGTCATTATATATTTTTATGGTTGGTATGCAATGCATTTCTTTTAAAAATAAAAAAGTACTTATACGGGTTGATTTTAATGTACCTATAAGGGATCAGGGTATCATTACGGATGAACGACGTATTCGGAGTAGTTTACCAACCATTCAAAAAGTAATAAAGGATGGTGGAATAGCTATTTTACTTACCCATTTTGGTAGACCTAAAAATGGATATGATGTACGTTATTCATTAAGTAAGCTTTTACCTACACTATCTAGTTTATTGCAAGTACCCATTGCTTTTGTACCTTATTGTGTAGGCGAAGCGGTAAAAACCCGGATAGAAGCACTAGAACCAGGAAGCGTTTTATTACTTGAGAATGTACGTTTTCATTCAGAAGAAATATTAAATGATAAACATTTTGCCCAAGAATTGGCTGGATTGGCAGATGTCTATATTAATGACGCTTTTGGAACCATCCATAGAAATCATGTTTCTACTAGTTTACTACCTACTTATTTTAAAGAACGATATGCGGGCTATTTATTGCAAAAGGAAATAGCCACTATTGATAAACTTTTTTCAAAAGAATCATCTCCTGTTATGGCCATTATGGGGGGGAATAAATTGGTAGATAAAGCACAGCCTATTGAAGGCTTAATACCTTATGTAGACCATATATTGATTGCTGGAGGCCTTACACTCCCTTTTTTCCGTGCAAAACAGGCGCTACATCTTTCCCGTATCGATGGACAAGCAGAGGTGATTGCCAGTAGGTTGTTTGATCTATTGATGCAGAATAGCCACTGTCAACTGTGGTTGCCAACCGATGCCATAACTGCTCCTGAAATAGATGTAAAAGCTATGGTATCTACCTTATCGCTTACTGATATACCCTATGGCACCTATGTATTAGATATTGGGCCATCTACACAAGCACATTTTGCTGGATTGATCCTACAAGCTAAGACCATATTATGGGCTGGTCCTATAGGGATATTTGAATGGGATAAATGTGCGGCTGGTACAGTAGCTATTGCTCAGGCGATTGCAAAAGCTACGCAACAGGGTGCCTATAGCATAGTAGGTGGTGGAGACACAGCTGCTGCTATTAAACAAATAGGATATGAAAATCATGTTTCTTATATTTCTACAGGAGGAGGAGCTTTGCTAGCTTATATTGCAGCAGATAGAAAATTACCTAGTTTAGAGGCACTTAATGCATAGCGTAACTATGAGGTAATAGGTAAATGGATAGGGCTAATGTTTGTTTTATTGAAGGCTAAACAAAAGCTTTATGTTGCGTTAAGATATAAAATGATAGATATTTTTTTACTTGAGTTTTCTATCAAATTTTTCCTCCTTAAAAGTTTACACTGTAGCTATAAATTGGCTATTTACGAAAAAATCATATGGTTAATAAAAGAGTCTTCCTATTGCTAATTTCTATTGGGTTATATATTCACTCCACATATCCCATGTATGCCCACAACCAGCAAGTGGTTATACCACCACTTGATCACACAATAAATATTGTTAAATCACCACCTATACAAAGCCATGTTGCGCCTATAGCGGTGCATCTAGCAGCTGCTAAAGGAGATGTAGTCCGTCTTCGTTCTTTAATTGCTGATGGTAAAAATATACAAGTGTTGGACAAAAATAAAATTACTCCATTGCATATTGCTGCAGCCAAAGGTCATTTGCTTTGTGTACAAGAGCTTATTAATGTCGGTGCTAACATCAATGTAGTAGATTCTCTAGGAAGGACACCACTCTATTTTGCTGCTCAGAATGGTCATTTGGCCATTATTCGTGAGTTGGTTGCAGTTGGTGCCACTATTCGGTCTGCCGATTACCGAGGTAGAACCCCACTTCATCTTGCTGCAGAAGGGGGAAAATCCCAATGTATACACTACTTAATTCAAAAAGGTGCATATGTAAATGGATTTGATAAAGACCAGCTTACGCCTTTACATTGTGCTGCTTTATCAGGTTCATCTTTATCTATTCAAGCCCTAATACGTGCAGGTGCAAAGGTAGAAGTATTTACTAAGCAAGGTAAGTTTACGCCTTTACATGCTGCTGCACAAAGTGGTAGTGTAGAAGCGATTCGGTTATTAGTGCATAATCATGCCAACTTAAATGCTATTAGCCGAGATGGTCTTACCCCCCTTTATTGCGCGGCGCAACATGGCAACCTTGCCGTATTAAAAGAACTATTGTGTTATAAAGTAGTAAATATCCACGCAGTAGAAGGTCTCAATACACCCTTACATGCTGCCGCTTTAAATGGTCATTTAGATTGTTTGAATCTATTATTAAAGGAAGGAGGCAATGCATCTGCTCGTAATAAAGAACGAAATACGCCTTTACATTTGGCAGCTTATTATGGTAAAAGTGATTGTTTACAAGCATTGATAGCTGTTAATGAAAGATATGTACAGTTAATAGGTGAAAAGCAGCGAACGCCTTTACATTGGGCGGCTCGATTGGGTCATATTACTTGTGTCGATCAGCTTATTGAAGCAGGGGCAGCTATAAATGTAGGAGATTTCCATAATAAAACGCCTCTACATCTAAGTGCTTTCTATGGACATGATGCATGTTTGACTACGTTCTTAAAAGCTGGTGCAAATCCCCATGCTACTACCCATATAGGCTTTACACCATTACATATGGCCACTAAAAGTAGCAATATAAAATGTTTAAAAATACTCTTAGAAGCGGGTGCTAAGCGCTCTGCTGTCGATAGATTTAAAAATACACCCTTGCATGTATCTGTGGCATTTCAAAATATAGATGCTAGTTTAGAACTCATAAAATCGGGTGCACCCGTAAACATTCCCAATGAGTGGGGAATTATACCGCTACATATTGCTGCCAGTGAAGGAGACTTGATTACTTTGCAAGCACTTATCAAAGCAAAATCTAAAGTAAATACTCCAAAAAAATCAGGCGCTACACCTATGCATGTAGTTGCAAGAAGAGGACATCTGGCTTGTTTAAAAGAATTGCTACAAGCAGGTGGAAAGGTTCGGGTCTACAATCAGGCTAAAGAAAGTCCATTGTATTTAGCAGCTGCTAATGGTCATTTGGATTGTCTAGAGGCATTGATTGAAGCCGATCAGAATCAGGACGTTATTACTAAAAAGATCAAAAAAAATTTTCAGGAGCAACCACTTTTGAATAAAGTTGTTAAAAACAAGGCTAAACTAGATGTAGCGAATCGGTTTAATGAAACCCCTTTATATGCTGCAGTTAAAAATGAACATATAGATTGTGTTTTATTGCTTATACGTCATGGTGCAAGGGTAAATATTAAAGTAAAAGGAGGGAAAACGCTTTTACATATTGCTGCTCAAAATGGTTGTGCAGTTTGTGTAAGGGCTATCATAGGAGCAAAGGCAGACATTAATGTATTGGATCGGTATAAAAATACACCATTACACCTTGCTGCTCAAAATGGCCATACTAAAGTAGTGCAAGAACTAATAAGCGCAGGGGCTTTATCAAAGAAAAATAAATTTGATCGCACACCTGCTTATTTGGCATTACAGAATGGACATATAAAATGCTATGAATTATTGAAAGGTTACTTTAACCATCCATAAAAATTATACTATAGTGGACTGAAAAAACCGGAAGTGTTCAATAAACTGGGTTCTGTCTCGTCTGTTTTAAGGAGTAAATTATTTTATTAATTTTAGTCAAAAATTGCCTAAAATGTTTACTATTACCCGTAGATTACTGCCTTATTTTAAAGCATTTTGTTCGGTTCTGTCGCGTTTGTAAAATACGTCAAGAGATCTTAAAAATCTATTTTTGATGTAAATTTTTAATAAAAAATTATTTAATTGACTATCAGTATAAAAAATTATAATATTCAAAATATAATTTAGGCCAAAAAATTTATTTTTTAGCCTAAATCTTAACAGATGCGACAAATGCGAGACAAGTCTTCAGCTCTTTCTTTTTTTCGTAAGGCTATCAGATATAATAACACTCCATCCAAAGTAGTAGTTGACAAAATCGGTAGTAACAAGTCTGCACTTGATGCATTAAATACAGAACTAGATGAAGATCACAAAATTCAAATATTTCAAAATAAATACTTAAATAATAGAGTCGAACAAGACCATAGGTTTATCAAAAAACGGATAAAACCCATGCTAGGGTTTAAGAGTTTCCATTCGGCCAACATTACCATTACAGGGATAGAAAATATCAGAATAATTCAAAAAGGACAATTAATAGGAGCTAAAAAACAGGTATCTACTTTTGAGAACTTTGCTAAATTTATGTCCGCATAATATCCAAATTTCAAGACAAGGGATACAACTATACAAAATTACTACAGATGCGACAGAGCCTAAATAGTTGGTAATCAAAGTTATTTATATAAATCATTCTTTTACAGTGTTATATTATATAAGGTATAAACATAACTATATTTTATAATTCATTATCAAATTAAAAAATAATTCTAATCCAAAGTTCACGTAAATAGAAACGTTAAATTAAGACTATAATGAAAAAATGGAGAATATTTTTATGTAGCCTATTGGTTTTTAGGTGTCCAGCCACTCATTGCATTAGCGAATAGAGATTCCGCTGTTGTAA
>ANMQ01000012.1_pt1 | contig 18596 bp, 14 predicted proteins | sample 507748 | NCBI WGS metagenome assembly ANMQ01 (sample SAMN01728977, study PRJNA163505) | wasp metagenome | isolation source: Encarsia pergandiella - a minute parasitoid wasp | collected 2006-10 | reverse complement strand
GTAGCAGACAATTTAAAGTAACCAAAAAATGGAAGTAATATTAAAAACTGCATATAAAACTTTAGGAAACAAAGGAGATGTTGTTTCGGTTAGAGCTGGTTATGGTAGAAACTATCTTATTCCGGAAGGGATTGCTGTTGTGGCCAATGCTACAAATAAAAAAATTGCATTTGAAAATGCAAAGCAAGCAGCACATAAAGGACTAAAACTAAAAGCCGATGCGGAGGCACTTTTACCATTGCTCACATCCGTTAAGGTGGTAATAGCTGCAAAAGTAGGTGAAGGTGGCAAAATATTCGGCTCTATTACCCCTTTGCAAATTGCTAAGGCACTTAAAGCAAAAAATATTGGTGTAGACCATACTAAGATAAATATTGAACACCCTATTAAACAAATAGGAAATTATCAAGCCGTTTTAATTTTGCACGAAACGGTTTCCTATACATTAACTTTTAACGTAGTTCCTGCTTAGGGACTATTCTGATCTTGGGGGCTTCTTAATAGCGTGTGAAAGGGAAATTGTTGCTAAAAACTCTTTTGCAGTATCATTTTTTTTTGTTTTTTGTTTTTTTTGATAAAAGCTATAGGGGCCCCTTCCCCATTGATTCTTAAATATTATACCTATAATATTCTTTCTTATAATCATACTATATTGGATATCTTGGTAAAGATTTTGTGTTTAAATTCGCAAAGTCTTTTAACTGATACTTATAGTAAGCTGTAATGGCTACCATCGCTGCATTATCTGTACAATAGGCCATAGCGGGTATAAAAACTGTCCAATGACGTTGTATAGCCAACTGCTTGAGCTGCTCGCGCAAATGGCTATTCGCAGCGACACCTCCTGCCAATGCAATCGTGGTAATACCGCTTTTTTGAACAACTTGGGTCAATTTAGCCAATAACATACGTACCAATACTGCTTGAATACTGGCACAGATATCAGCCCGATTGGCTAATACAAATTCAGGGGTTTTGTTTCGAATAAAAAGTGCAAAAGCTGTTTTTATACCGCTAAATGAAAAATCAAAATTGGGCATATGGGTAGATGGAAAGGTAAAAGCGTTCGGGTCACCTTCTTGGGCATAGCGATCTATTAAAGCTCCACCTGGGTAAGGTAATCCCATTAAATGAGCTATTTTATCAAAGGCTTCTCCTACCGCATCATCTTGGGTTGCACCTAACACCTCCATAGCACAATAATCTTTTACCAATATAATCTGGGTGTGCCCTCCACTAACAGCCAAACAGAGAAAAGGGAAAGTAGGCTTAGGATCATCAATAAAATTAGCCAATACATGGGCTTGGATATGATGGACACCTATTAAAGGAATGCCAAGAGAAAAAGCCAAAGATTTGGCAAAACAACTTCCAACTAAAAGGGGGCCTAGTAAGCCTGGACCTTGTGTGAATCCAATAGCATGTAATACAGATTTTTCAAGGTTAGCTTGTTCGAGTGCAGCGGTTACAACAGGAATCATATTGATTTCATGTGCGCGGGCAGCAAGTTCTGGAACAACACCACCATATTTTTGATGAATCAATTGACTCATGACTACATTACTGACTATTTTGCCATTATGGCTTACAGAAGCAGCTGTTTCGTCACAAGAAGATTCAATGCCTAGAATGGTTAATTGTTTTTGCATAGCCTGTTCCTTTAGGTCAAACTTTGGATACCATACCACCATTGGTTAAATAATCAAATGCAACCATCTTTTTTTAGCGCCAATGGTTTGCCCTTATAATCCTGGTAAGGGAGACTGATCAACTGCTGCTTGATATATATGATAGATTTCAAATATTTATAGGATGTAACGAAAAACAGTATTTGATCTATACCAATCACACGCTTACTGCTGATAAAAAACTTTGACAAAGTAGCAAAAATTGGGTGTAATACCAAACAGGGCAACTACTTTTTAAGTAAAGCTACTTAAACATATGTTTAATATGGACAGGATTGTACCTTTGATCCAGAAAAAAGATGGCTTTACCCTTCCTGTAGTGTTTCTATAATCTTTTTTTGTCTTAACCATTTGAGCGAAAAATATAACGCAATAAAAAGTGTCGTAAATATCAATAGATTAGGAAATAAAATAGCTTTCCAATGGGTATAAATGGGTACGTAACGCATATAGTAGAGAGCAGGTTCAAGTGTAATACATTTATAGTGTGCTTGTAAAAAACACAACCCTAAACCTAAGAGGTTTCCATATAGCATGCCTATACATAGGGTACGTAGACTATTATAGAGCAAGATGGCATATATCTGCCCATCACACCCCCCCAAAACTTTTAATATACCTACCATATAACTACGCTCCATAAGTTGAACCATAAGGGTCGCCAGCATAGTGCAACCTGCTACCAATAATACAAAGAACATAAAAATAGTGGTATTCTTTTGAATAATAGCCAGCCAATCATAAAAATTAACGTACTTACGTTGGGTGGATATAAGACGTAAATCGTAGTCTATAAGTCCTAAAATCGTATCCCGTAATGCTTTGGTTGGCTTTACGTGGTCTTTTAAAAAAATAGTATATCCGTTTACAGTTTCTGGAGAGTAGTTATTTAACCGCTGGATAAGACGCATATCACAAAAAGCTAGATTTTCATCTATGTCACTTAAATACGTGCAATAGATGCCCACAATTTTTAATTTTCGATAACGTACTGTAGCATGCAGCGTATGGACCAGTACGGAATCGCCTAACGCAATGGATAGTCTTTGCGCAAGATGATGGCTAATACAGCATTCATTTTGATAGGTAGCTTTGGTTAAATCGGGCAGCCTACCTGCGATGAGATAGTCTTCCAATGCCGTATGGGCCACCATAGGATCGACTCCCTTGCAGCATATGCCCTCTACCCCTTCCTTTGTATGGATCAGCATAAGCGTTTGGGTAAATGCAGTTACTTTTTCAATAGCACTTGGTAAATCAGCCATCAATCGATTGACTTGTCCAACTTGAACAGATGTGGGCGTATAAGGGGCTACCAAACCACTATATTTGGCAATTTCAAAATCGCCTGCAAAAGTCGTTATTTTTTTTGTAATTTCTTTTTGAAATCCAATAAGTACCATTGAAGCGATTAATATAGCTGCTGTACCTATGGCAATGCTTAAGGTAACGATTTTAGATATGGTAGCAGAAAAAACACCACTGCTGCGTTGTCTGACGCGGTTTGCCACAAAGACAATCCAAGAAATGGTCTGAAAAAGCAAGATAAACAGGGTTAATAAGCCTGGGCAAAAACCACCCGTCTTGTAGAGGGTTTTCCGGAATAGATACAAACGCCCAGCTCTTCTTGTCCGTCCAATGGTATACAACGAATGGTGGCTTTTGTTTCAGCTTTAATTTTTTCTTCTGTTTCGGTAGTACCATCCCAATGGGCTAACAAAAAGCCCGCTCTGGAAGAAATAAGCTTTTTAAAGGTTGTATAGTCATCCACTAATAAGGTACGCTGTTGGTTTAGCCTAAGTGCCCGCTCATAGATATGGGTCTGGATCGTTTCCAACCAATCAATAACTTGTTGAAAACAATGGTCCATAGGAATGGTTATTTTTTCTTTTGTATCCCTACGGGCCAATTCAACTGTTTTATTTTGCAAATCATTAGGCCCTACCGCTATACGAATAGGGACACCCTTTTGTTCATATTCAGCAAATTTATAACCTGGTTTGTGGACATCGCTATCATCTAACTGTACCCTAATATTTTGCGCAGTCAGTACAGCTTGCAAGCTAGCCAATTGGGCCACTATTGCACTACGTTGGACTTCTGTTTTGTAAATAGGTATCATTATGACCTGTATAGGAGCAATTTTAGGTGGCAATATCAATCCATCATCATCCGAATGGATCATAATCAATGCGCCCATTAAACGGGTCGTAATACCCCAAGAAGTACCCCATACATAGTCCCGTAGACCCGCTTGATTGGTAAAAATTACGTCAAAAGCTTGGGAAAATCGTTGGCCCAGGTAATGGGCTGTACCGGCTTGTAACGCTTTGCCATCCTGAAGCAAGACTTCAATGGTGTAGGTAGTTTCTGCACCAGCAAAACGCTCATGTACAGTTTTAATACCTTTTATCAAAGGTATCGCCATATAGTCCCTAATAATGCGTTCATACAAATCCAACATTTGCAAAGCCTCTGCTTGGGCTTCTTCTTGCGTAGCATGAGCCGTATGGCCTTCTTGCCATAAAAACTCTGTAGTACGCAAAAAGAGTCTGGTACGCATTTCCCAACGGACTACATTACACCATTGATTTAGTAAAATTGGAAGATCTCTGTAGGATTGAATCCAGTTTTTATAGGTTCTCCATATAATGGTTTCTGAGGTAGGACGCACAACAAGTTCTTCTTCTAACCTAGCAGTAGGATCAACCTCTACACTACAACCATCTTCAGCCATTTTTAAACGATAGTGGGTTACAACGGCACATTCTTTGGCAAAGCCTTCTATGTGTCCCGCTTCTTTACTCAAATAAGACTTTGGAATAAGTAACGGAAAGTAGCCATTGACATGACCGGTTGCTTTAAAGGCTGCATCAAAAATACTTTGTAACCTTTCCCAAATGGCATAACCGTAAGGTTTAATAATCATACAGCCGCGCACAGAAGCATTTTCTGCTAATCCTGCACGGACTACTAATTCATTATACCAAGCGGAAAAATTGGATGCTCGAGTCGGTAAAGGGGTCATACGCAATGGATGAGAAAAGTATTTAATATATGGATAGTAAGTAGGACATACGCTTATTGAATTTCGGCAGGTGGATAAAGAAAAACAAGCCTATAAGCCGGGTTCTGTAATGCCTTAGAGGGCACTGCTTGTCATTTATCTGGAGCCATAATCACTTATGGCTTCTAGCGGCCTACCCGCATGCCTTAGAAACGAACGAGCAGCCCGTCACGCTATAGTGTGGACATGTTTATTTGGCCTTGCAATCCCTAAGGTTTACCCTGCCTCTACTGTCACCAATAGAGCGGTGAGCCCTTACCTCACCTTTTCACCCTTACTCGCTCTATTAACGCTAGCGGTCTGTTTTCTGTGGCACTTTCTGTCACATAGATTTGCTTCCATATGCCTTCCTGTTAGGAAGTAGGGTGCTCTGTATTGCCCGGACTTTCCTCTTTGGTATTTAATTACCAAAGCGACAAGCCAGCTTGTTTTCCTAGTACTACTTACTAATTTACAAAGTGGAATAACCTATTCCAACGGATGCCACTGAAAAAAGAGTGGCTTCTATTTGAAGACAACAAGACCATAACCGCTTTACCCACAATATAGTCTTCTGGAATAAAACCAATGAATCTAGAGTCATGAGATTGATCTCGATTGTCTCCCATCGCAAAATAATAATTTTTACAGAAAGTATAAGAGGCTATTTGCTGACCATCTATCCAACATTCAGTTTGGGTAAATCGAATATTTTTTTTCCCTTCAAATCTTTCGATGATAGGACGATACAATAGAATATTCTGTCGGTTGATTGGAACAACTGCTCCCTTTGTAGGCACCTGAAGCGGGCCAAAATTATCTTTGGTCCACCCCAAAGTAGGATGACAAGGATAGAGACTAGAGGCAAGGTTGCCTACTTTATCTTCTATTGGAGCTAGTGACTGTATATAGGCAGGTAGTATAGTATTGAGCTGCTGCACCTTTTCTGGGGTCGTATAAATGATATAGCCTTCACAACCTGGCACAGTAGATGGCAGAGGGTTTCTAATACCATTTTTTTCAAAAAAAGCAGCTGTTAAATGGCGCTTGGTTTTCATAAAATAACGATACTGAGGTCTATCTGCTGGATCGGCTAATGCACCATTTACATAAAGTTGCTTCTGTTTTATCTGCAACAAATCACCAGGAAGTGCGATACAACGCTTGATCCAATAGTCTGTTAAATCCGGTGGTGCATGACCTATTGGTGTATTAAAAACAATAATATCATTGCGTTTTATTTTGCTCAATCCAGGCAATCGATATTGTGGCAATTGAATCCAGTCAAGGTATGAAGGAATTTTTGTAAATGGAATGGTTTGATGGGTAATAGGGATCTGCAACGGAGTAGCAGGTGTACGGGCTCCATAGTGAAGCTTACTAACCAAAACAAAATCGCCCGTTAAAAGTGTGGGCTCCATAGAAGCGGAAGGTATAACATAAAGGCCAATAACCATCCAACGGATAAAGGCAGCTGCCATAGCAGCAAAAAAAATAGAAGCTATCCAGTCCCGAATAGCACCTAGAGCGGAACTAAGCTCTCCCTGTTTTTTAGATGAAAAAGAAGTTTTCATACGTGCGCTTCGTTATAAAATACCTACAATAGGAGACCGTTGCAATAGGGTAGTAAATTTTAGGACAACCAACTACTTTTTTGCATCAAAGGTTCCAGCTGAAACTGTTTCAGTTACTATAGTTATTTGTTTTTTTATAAAATTTATTGCCCTATCCCTACTTAACTGATTATGCAATTTGGAATAATACTTACTTCCCTCACTACCCTGTAGAAAAGAAATTGCACCTGTATGAATAGCCGCATCATTTTCTTCTAGCTGCAAACCCTTATGAGCAGCATAATCAACATATGCACGTTTCGTTTCATCCACTACATCTGAAGTAGTAACTGCTAAGTTATTTTGACGGACGATATTACTCAATAAAAGCTCCCACCTTAAATCTTCTTTATGTGCATCATAGTATTCTTCTATTGCCTCTAATGTTGCCTCTGGATTATTAACCATAAGCCATCGTTTAAGAAAGGCTTCTGGTAAATCAACTTTATTATCCTTCAAAAGGGCTTCTTGCAAATCTTGATAGAATGCATGACGTGCTTCTGCACGCTTATCAAATAAAATAATTTTAGCAATAGCCTCTCGGAACTCATTTTCGGAATGGGCGACTCCTTTTCCTAACACAAGATCAAAAAGGGCAGGTTCAATAGCCATCGGTACAACTTGAACAATTTTATCAATTGTAAAAGTAGCAGGCCAAGCAGATTCATACTTCTTAAAAGCAATAAAGTCACTAAAACTGACACCTAAAAGGGCGGGGAAATGGTGTTTGAGACTCTCTTCTGTAAGCATCACTTTTTGACCAACACGACGACCTACCAATTCCTCCCTTAAATGTTCAGGAATGTGCATGATAGAAATACGAATATCTATACCAATTGCACCCGTACTATCTACCAATGTACCATACAACATAGTGTCCATTGCACTTTCTTCAAGATGTGCAACTTGACCATGCACCATTTGCAACCCTTCCAAAAATTCATCTACTAATTTAGATTCAACATGATCTATTTCAAATTCAGTAATAGAAATATTTGGTTCAAATACAATAGGCCGTTTTTCGATTAAGCCAACTTCATAAGAGAAGGTAAAAGTATCTTGATTTTTAAGATGTATCTCTTGTAAAGGGGTAACCAAAATTGGATCCATAAAAATAGAAATATGCTCTTGTAGAATATAATTTTTTAAAGAGGCTACAGCTATTTTATGTAGTTCTTCAGCAAGGATAGAAGAACCATACATCTTTTTAATAAGATCTTCAGGAACAGATCCCAATCTAAAACCCTTTAAACGAACCGTTTGGGCGTAATGCTTGAACTGCTTTGCAACAGCTGACTTATAGTCAAATTCATGTAACGTAATGGAGATAACCCCATGGTTGGGGTTAATTTTATTAAACTGAATATCCAAAGTAAAACAGATTTAAAAGATAAGATAAAAACGGATTTTTAATACTAAAACATACACCGCAATGGTGCGGATGGAGGGACTCGAACCCCCACACTTTTCAGTACTAGATCCTAAGTCTAGCGCGTCTACCAGTTCCGCCACACCCGCAAGAAATAAAAGGAAGTTAACCAAAATTTCCCCTACAAAAGTAAAAAAAACAGGCTTCCTAAGCAAATAGGAAAAACTACATCAATGGTTTTATGGTAGCTTATAACCTTAATGATTATATCAGTAATTGTCGATCCATCCAAATCTTGAGCAAATATTTACTTCATATACCTAACCAAACTTGGAATGTAACAAAAAACTTAGTGTTAATCTCCATGCTGCTTTACTCTTAGATAGATACCAATCGGGTACCCTGATAACAGTATGATCTTTCATACTTTTCATTAGTACTATAAACAGTTAGTTTTCCATCATTTGACTTGCCTTTAAATAAAAAGTAATAAAAATCTAAGGGTAGATTACCAGCAATAATACCATATTCATAATAAGGTTTTCCATAAAGATGGGTTAATTTTTTTTGCTTGGTTACTAATTGGCCAGCTGCAGGTCCGAAAAATCCTCTATATAACTTGTTATTTTAAAAAAATCAGCAACTTCACTACCATTATTACGAATGAGATAATTTTATATTCATTGAAATGATTACTAATTTTAGTATGTATTAATTCTATTAATTCTTCTATTGTATACTTGGTTGAAAGATAATTCACATTCAATGTTGAGAATCCTTGACTTTTTATAAATTTTTCTAGTCCTTTTAAACTTGAAGAAGTTTTATTAAGACCATGAAGAAAAATTACCAGATGGGTTTGATTAGAAAAATTTGTTACAGGATTTGTAGTTTTTTTAAATTCATGGCAGACTTAACCAGTGGATCTATACATTTAAAATGGTTGTTACAATAGGAAAAAACTAGATCTATGCTTCCTGATACTAGATCGGTTGAAGTACTATGCGTGGTAAAGGGCAAGGCAGCTGATGGGTAGTTTATGTAACTGGCGGCTAGTTGCGCATAGGTCATAGTCGACCCAAAAAGAAAAATAAAATAGCTGAACGTTTTATATATATGCCATATGTATGGCATAGTGAAATGATTTTTAAGACTAATTTTTAGAGCGCTACACTATCTGTAGTGTAGTTAATATAACGGGGTGTTTGCTGGCAGCAAACTATTGTATATTGTATAAACCAACAAATAATTTGCATATAATTTTGTATACTTATGGCTTGGATTTTAAATTTTAGTAATCTATGGGCATGATATGGTACAGATAGCAACACCACCAAAAATAGAAAGCTCTCTCCCACTGATTGGTGCGCATACCTCTACGCAAGGAGGGCTCCATAATGCGTTATTAGATGGTGCAGCAATAGGTGCAACTACCATACAACTTTTTACCAGTAACCAACGTCAATGGGGAAGTACCAAACTGCAGCAAGCACAACTGGATAAATGGCACCATACGTTAGAAGTTACTGCTATAAAACAAGTGATGAGTCATGCTAGTTATTTGATCAACCTCGGCTCCAATAAAGCAGACTTATTGGCCAAAAGTCGTGAGGCTTTTTTGGAAGAAATAGAACGTTGTTTGGCTTTAAAAATCAGCTATTTAAATTTTCATCCAGGCGCTGCAACGGGAGACAGCACGCTAGCGTGTTTAGACCGAATTGTGCAAAGCTTATCGACCATTGAGCGACTCTTTCAACCAGAAACCACCTTACGTTTGCTTATAGAAACTACTGCAGGTCAAGGCTCTACGGTGGGCCATTCTTTTGAAGCGTTAGCCTATATAATTGATCGAGTCAAAACAGTAGTGCCGATTGGGGTTTGTATAGATACTTGCCATATTTTTGCAGCAGGCTATGACATCCGTACAGTAGATGGATGGGCAAATACATTGGCCAAATTTGAATCAATCGTTGGTCTAAACCACCTCTATGCGCTACATGTGAATGACTCCATGACGCCACTTGGTTCAAGAAAGGATCGGCACGCTAACTTAGGAAATGGGGAAATAGGCATGGATAGTTTCAAAGCCATGATGTGTCATCCAAAACTTCAGACGATTCCCAAGTATTTGGAAACACCTAATGGTGCAACGATGTGGACAAAAGAAATAGAACTGCTGCGTAGCTATAGTAGCCCGAAAAAATCGGTTTTGGCGCATTTGCTTTAAAAAAGCTTACATGAAGTACATATAGCATCCAATTAAATATTGTACCGTTTGTAATTTTTTATGTAGATTTGATTAACAAGGTTATATGGTATAAACTAAAGTACAATGGCAAGCTACTTTCTTATTTTGTTGAAGATATAATCTAAATAAACTTGCGGAAATGCTTTTAATAGGTTTAAGTATACTTTTAACAGCTTCTTTTCTAGGCGCTCGATTACAAGGTTTAAGTTTGAGTATGCTGGGCGGATTGGGTATATGGTTGTTTATGGTGGTTGCAAATGCAACACCAGCAGATCCTCCTTTTCAAATCACACTCTGTATTGCTTCAGTAGTGGCTGCAGTAGGTACTATAGAAGCTGCTGGTGGGTTGAGCTACCTGGTGCAACTGGCAGAGTCCTGTATCAGAAAACATCCACGTAGCATCATATATATTAGCCCTATAGTCACTTATGCGATTACTTTTTTTGGAGGGACCAACCACATCGCTTATTCTATTCTTCCTGTTATTGCAGAAGTTTCTAAAGAAATAGGTATTCGTCCAGAGCGTCCTTTATCACTTTCTGTTGTTGCGGCTTTGCATGGTGCACTGGCCAGCCCTATTTCTTCTATAATGGTTATTTTAAGCGGATTTTTAAGTGCGTCTGGGATCGACCTAGTCACGATCTTAAAGGTTATAATACCTTCCACAATGGGTGGCACGCTGATGGCCACATGGGTTACCAATCTACTAAGCAAAGCCATGCCAGCCTCCTCAATAGTTGGCACAAAGGAAACAGTCCCCTCCTTCTCTCCTACTGTTGTGGCTCGAAGTGGCAACCGGGCAAAGCTTTCAATTGGTTGCTTCTTACTCGCGAGCTTAGCAATTGTGTTGCTAGATGCTCTACAATTCTTGCGCCCTTCTTGGGAAGTAAATGGTATAAAGGTGGTATTCCCATCTGCTTATATTATGCCACTGGTGATGTTATCTACTGCTGCATGTATTATGTTATTGTGCCGGGTTTCACCTAAATCTATTACGGAGGGAAAGGCATTTTCTGCTGGTATACAAGGGATGTTATCCCTTCTAGGGATTGCTTGGTTAAGTAGTACATTTGTAGAGAATAATAAACCTATATTACTTCAGCTTATCTCGAGTTATTTTGCTGAACCTTGGAAGTTTTTTATTATTCTACTCTTTATGGCTGCTATCATGGGTAGCTCTGCCGCCACAATTAAAGCTGTATTTCCACTAGGTATCGCATTGGGGATTCCTCCTAAGATATTATTGGCCTCTGCTGCAGCGGCAAACGGTGTATTTATCATTCCAATTTACCCAACGATGCTGGCCGCTATGCATTTAGATACTACAGGTACCACCCGGGTGGGCAAGTTCCTTTTTAATCACAGCTTTATGTTACCAGGTTTGGTCTCGATTGCTGGTGCAATTGGCATTGGATTCTTAATGGTCTATATTGGGCTAGCTGGCCTGTAATCTAACCATATTTATTGCATTTATGATGTCTACAATTGGATGGGGTATGCTCCTTATAGTGCTGATCGCAAGTCTGTACTTAGGTGGGATTTCCCTTGGCTTACTGAGTGGATTGGTCTTGGGTCTCTTGACTTGTTCGGTACAACCTACTCCCCCTCCTAATGACTTAATGCTCTTACAGGCGACTTGGTTGCTGCTGATGGCTACACTGGAAGCAACTGGATTTTTTTACTTAATGGCAAACAAATGCAAGATTTTTGCAGGACAGGTCAAGAACCATAATGGTATTTCAATAGTACTATTTTGCTATGGATTGGTTTTCCTAACAGGAGATAAAGCATGGTTATATAGATTGGCATGCGAGCCAAATCCCCTACATAAGGGCAAGTCCCGGCTACTTTTTCCCATTGCAGTTGCTGGACATATGGCCGTATTGGCCAGTCCTTTATCGATATCAGGCATACTCCTTATAGTGGTCGCAGGGAACAATGGATTACCTATACTAAATTTAGTAGGAACGACTGCCACCCTAACAATTGGCATAACAGCAGCCAGCAGTTGGTTTGCTTACCTTATACCCGATAGATGGCTTAGCAAGCTATATGCATCGTTCAATGATCTTGCTAAAGATGAAGTTGTAGCGCAACCAAAAAATAAAATAGAACTGCTCCCTTGCCTTTTAGTAGTAGCCGAACTACTATTTCTAGGTATAGAACCTAAACCGAATGGATCCACCCAGTTAAATAGCATTCAAAAGATTTTTCCAGTTAAATTTCCTATATTTTTTGCTTTGGTAATGCTTTCAACGGCAGCTGTAGCTATGTTATGGTTTAAAATAAAGCCTGCTAAAATTTTACAAAGCCATCGATTCAAACTAGGTATTCAACAACTTTTTATCTTTTTAGGATTAGCCTGGTTGGTAGATAGTTTACTAAGCCATGACAAAATTTATTGGATAAAAATGTGGTGGGATGGTAGGATACATTATGGTTTTTATCTAGTAGCAGCCTTGTATATGCTCTTGATGGATATTTCTATTATAATTTGGCTTTTTAGTGCACTATTGATAGAACGTGATGGTTCGATTCTAATACTTGCCTTATGGCTTGTGATAGTGCATAGTTTAGCGCCTATCAGATCTTGGATGAGCCATATGATAAAAGGCTATAAAAATAAAGAGTAGTATGTAGAAAGGAAAGCAAATAACCCATATAATCTTATCATTAGGCTTTAACTTATTACAATGGATATAAAGAATTTATTTGGTGCAATGAACCAGGTTCAGACAAAAATGGAAGCGGTTAAAAAACAGATGGACCAACTTACTGTAACCAAAGAAACAGGCGCTGGACTGGTTCGCGTAACGGTGAGTGGGACTAAAAAGCTATGCGCTATTTCAATAGATGAAAACTTATTTAATAAAAAAGATCGGCAAATGGTCCAAGACCTTATAGTAGGTGCGGTCAACTTAGCGTTGGAAGAAGTAGACGATAAAATCCAAGCAGTCATACAAGAACATGCAGCCATGCTATAAACGCAATAAAATACCCCACTTGCCAACTGTTGCGATTGTAGTTTTAAATTACAATGGGCTATCATTGCTAAAAGCATATTTGCCTACCCTATTGTTATATAGCCATGGCTATGGGATTATAATAATAGATAATGGCTCTACAGATGGCTCGGTAGATTACCTACGCAACCATTTTCCGACCGTAACATGTATGGTGCATGATGGAAATTATGGCGTAGCAAAAGGGTATAATGTGGCACTAAAGCAGATTAAAGCCACCTACTATGTACTGTTAAATAATGACTTACTGGTTACAGCAAACTGGTTAACAGAGATGTTGGCCCTTATGGAGCATGATCCTTCAATTGGGTTTTGTCAACCTAAAATATTGTCGCTTCAAAGACCAGATGAATTTGATTATGCGGGTGCAGCAGGTGGCTTTATAGATATGTATGGTTATCCTTTTTGTCGAGGAAGGATTTTCAATCATATTGAAAAAGATAGTGGACAATACGATGATACAAGGGCCATTTTTTGGACCAGTGGCGCATGTGTATTGGTACGGGCCAAAGCTTTCCATACATTAGGGGGATTTGATGAGCTATTTTTTGCGCACTTTGAGGAAATTGATCTTTGCTGGCGTGCACATATTGCTGGTTGGAAGGTCTATTACTGTGGTACCAGTACCGTTTATCATTTAGGGGGGGCTACACTAGCTTATCAGAGTCCCCGCAAAACCTACTTAAATTTTAGAAATAGGTTATTGATGTTGTACAAGTATCATCCAGCTCATTTAATGGACACAATAAAAAATATAGCTTTCAATCTATTGGCCATTTTTAGGATGTGGTATCTGGGAAAGTTCGCACATAGCTGGGCTATTGTGCAAGCACAAATAGATTTTTTTAAACTTAAAAAGAAAATTAAACCAAAATTTCTTGTACCTTACTTGGCCAATATATATAAAAGAAGTATGGTTATTGATTTTTTTACCAAAAAAAAGAAACGCTTTTCTGAAATTACCCCTGATCAGTTTACATAGGATATTTGGGCTTAGCTAACACCCCTGATCTACACCAACTGTGCCATACGATTGACTGTTTTTAATCGAATATACAAGATTGTAAACAGTTTTTAAATATTTTTAACTTCCATTTATCTTTCTAGTTTACCATTATGATACCATTGAACGACTACACTTTTATATACTTTATAGGGATAGGTGGCATAGGCATGAGTGCCTTGGCACGGTTATTACTTAAGCAAGGTTATCAAGTTTTTGGATATGATCAGCACCCATCTGAAATGGTCTTACAACTCAGCAAGGAAGGTATAACGATCCACTGTGAGGATACGCTCGCTGCTATTCCTGAAGTTGTTTGCCACCACCCCAACCAAACCCTAGTTATTTATACACCTGCTATACCGATTGATAGCCCTATTTTAAACTATTTTAAAGCCACTGGTTATAAATTGCAATCACGTGCAGAAGTGGTTGGACTTATTTCCAAACGATTTACCACAATAGCAGTAGCTGGTACACACGGTAAAACAACTACTTCAGCTATGATCGCCCATATACTCTACCAAAGCGGTATACCTATACTTGGATTTGTGGGGGGTATCATGGAGCAATATGATACCAACTTATTACATAATAGTTCATTAGATGCAGTCAAGCTAATGGTAATAGAAGCTGATGAATTTAACCAATCTTTTCTCCATCTCAAACCCACTTTTAGTATTGTTACTGCTGCAGACGCAGATCACCCAGAAACCTATGCTACACCGGCAGCTATGGAAGCTAATTTTATAAAATTTGTTCAACAAAACCAGAAAAGTCTGATTATACAAAATAGGGCTGCAGATCAGTTAAAAATCTGGAAACATTGTACAAAACCCTTTCTAACCTATGGATTAGATAAAGGCACTATTGTGGCTAGTAAGGCAACTATGACATCTCATCAAAGTGTTTTCGATTACTTAGGACAAGGTATCAATATTTCCAATGTAGTTTTGCCTATGTCCGGATGGCATAACATTGAAAATGCATTGGCAGCCATTACAATCTGTTTAGAACTTGGTATAACAGCAGCCCAAATTCATACCGCTATTGCCTGTTTTCCTGGCATAAAAAGGCGTTTTTCTCTTGTTTGCAACCATCCATCCTATCTACTTATAGATGACTATGCGCACCATCCTGTAGAAATTAGTGCTTTGCTTCATTCAGTGAAAAAGATCTATCCCAACAGTACTATAACAGCTATTTTTCAACCCCATCTATTCTCACGTACCAAGGCTTTTTATAAAACATTTGCTACCAGTTTAAGTCTGGCAGATGAAGTTTTTATATTACCCATCTATCCGGCTAGAGAGGCACCTATGCCAGGTGTAACCGCACAACTTATATTTGACGAACTAACCTGTACAAGAAAAGCTTTAGTGACCATGGATGACTTACTTACCAAACTAGCTGCTTTCACTATTAGAAAACATCAAATCATCCTTACCATTGGTGCTGGAGATATAGGAGCATCAGTTTCAGTCATAGCTGCCACCTTAGAACAGATTGTAGGGCATGTACAATAGGCTAAGGCCATTGTTATAGAAAATTTCAACAGCTTTATTACAAATAATTGGCCTTTTTGCAAAGGTTTTTATAAATTTTTAACATCAAAAAGTCATTCTTATGTCTGGTTAAAGAGATATAAAAAACTTGTAAATGAATATTTCTGTTTGGAAAAATTTAATTTTCTATTCGAACGGCCTTATATTAACCCATACATGTTAACCGCTCTACTACTCTTCCGCTTCATATGTTTTTATATAAGTGGCATTCTATTGGCCATCTATTACCCAACAGACTTATTTACTACACTTTTACTTTTGCTGACACTAGGTGTACTATATTGGATGGCTGCACTACATGCTAGTGTCACTACCTGGTTAAACCCTATAGGACTACTGCTTATTTTTTTAGTAGGCTATGGCAACCTATTGTTACAAACCGCACAACAAAAAAAAGCAACGCAGTGGATGGAGGTTCACCAAGCGATAGAAGGGTATACCGTTTACATCGAAAAAGTGTATCCTCCACTTAGCTGTAAAGGGTTGATGACCCATATAAAAGACCACTCCGGCTGGCACAATAGTAGGGGATTTATACAATTATATTTTTCTAAAAAATCTGATTATAAGCCTAAAAAAGGAGATAAACTACTGATACGTGGGAAACCCGATCGGATTCTATTACCTGACCGCATCCAACTAGCAAATGACGACAGCGCCTTCTATCATCCTTCTACACATCGTCATATTTTAAAACAAATCGATCGAGATTTTAATTTACTAACTACCGAGGTACAAAATAGTAACTGGAGGGCCATGATCACACAATGGTGTAGCGAAAGACTCCACAAGCAACTACAAGACGATCAAGCTATTGCACTCATCTCGGCGCTTCTATGGGGTGCAAAAGAAACTTTAGATCCAGGATTACAAAAAGCCTATGCCGATACAGGTACCATTCATGTATTGGCCATTTCTGGGTTGCACGTAGGTATGTTGTATATGCTGCTAAAGGCTATTTTTAAATATATATGTAGGTACGTAGGATTTTTTATCTTACCAGATTTTTGTACACTTCTTTTGCTTTGGCTATATAGTTGGCTTTGTCATTTTGCACCACCCATACTGCGTGCAACCATTATGATTACTATGGCTAGAATAGGCTTACTAATCGGTAGAGGGTCCAATCGTTACAATGGATTATTTGCTTCTGCTTTTGTCTTATTATTATGGGATACATCTTTATTATTCAACTGTGCATTTCAACTTTCCTATCTGGCAACGATAGGCATACTCTATCTCCAGCCTCCGATCCACCGTCTTATAACACCTGAACATTATTGCCTACGAAAAATATGGACGGCTACTACCTTATCTATTGCGGCACAAGTGAGTACATTACCACTGATTCTATATTACTTTAAACAGTTTCCGCTCTATTTTATTATTGCCAATTGGCTGGTCGTACCTGCTATTTTTGCCATCCTAATGCTTAGTTTGGTATTTTTAGTAAGCAGTCATTGTCCCATCATTAACACATTACTTGGTTTTATCCTTGAAAAATTGATTTTTGTCACCAATACACTGGTCTATTGGTTGGCAAAATGGCCCATGGGTACCCTTTCATTCTGCTTTATACATAGGCGCACGGTCTGCCTACTCTATATTATGCTGCTTTCGATTTGGCTTTTCTTTCAAAATAAAAATCTTATATATTTTATTATAACCAGCCTCTGCACAACATTATATAGTGTATACCATATCAAAACAATTATAGCAACCCAAAAAAAATGCAAGATAATTTGCTATAACAATCATCAACTATCTTTTACTTTAAAGGATGGGATCAGATCGTTACGCTACGATGAGCCACCATCCAACAGCAGTATATTACGACATTATACTGGGGGAATCATAGCTACCTGGTACAAAAAGATAATTCTTACCCTTCATACCATTCCGGCTGATTGGCAAGGATGGCGTGGAGCTAAGCTAGACGTAGACTACCTACTAATAGATGAAAGTCTACTCTATAATATGGCCATTATACTTAAAGTATGGCGTGTTAAAAATTTGGTTATCTATACCAAAGAACCCCATCCATTGCGTTACTACCCAAAGATCAAAAAATTAGGCATACCATTTATTTGGCTAAAGCCAGGTAGCAAAAAAGCTTTAACCTGGTCTAAAAATTCATAGTGGATCACAACAGATATGGCCCTACCTTGGGAGGGGTGGCGAAACTGGAAGTAATACATTTCCTTGACTTACCCAATAGAAGCACTTTTTCTTTCCAAATGGTCCCTACAGACCAATCGTAATCCTACCTGGTTGCTACTGGGTTTTTTGTTCTAATTCCGTTGCAAGCAAGTCCAATTCTTTTAGAATCTGTTGGGCAGCAGCGACCACATCCGTAATCACCTCTTTACTACTGGTTTTAGCTTCGTTGGCTATATCATTTTTATGCCCTACAACCTTTAGAATAAAAGCTTGTAACTTTCTTTTGCATGATTTTAAGTTGTACATCACACCATCCCTAGCTACTGACCCTTTTGTAGGTGCAGAAAGGATGCCTACAAAAGCACCTAAGCAAAAACCTAAGCCAAGGATGACTAAATTTTCAGTTTTTTTTACCATGATTGGATCATTTAAATGGTTGGATACTTTATTTTTAATTTTCTTTATGGGTTCTTTTTAAAATACCTTCTAATACACCATTTATAAAAGCGCCACTTTTAGCACTGCCGTACCATTTAGCTATCTCAACATACTCATTTATAGATACTTTAAAAGGTATTTCTTTACACTCAATCAGTTCTGCTAAGGCCAATTTGAGTATCAACTTATCTGTTAATAGGATACGGTTCTTATCCCACTTTTCAGTTTGTGCACCAATCATCTCCTCATAACGGATGTAGTTCTCTATGACGATGGTCAAAATACGACTGTAAAACTTTGATTCTGTGGCCCATTTTTCTTCTAAATTATCCCAAAACAGCGTAAACGCAGCAAAGTCTTTTGTAGAGAGCATTTTAAAGATATGGATTAAAATTTTCTTTACCATCCGCTTATGCTCATCCCAGTAGAGGTCTTTCATAGCC
>ANMQ01000011.1_pt1 | contig 19495 bp, 17 predicted proteins | sample 507748 | NCBI WGS metagenome assembly ANMQ01 (sample SAMN01728977, study PRJNA163505) | wasp metagenome | isolation source: Encarsia pergandiella - a minute parasitoid wasp | collected 2006-10 | reverse complement strand
CTTGCCTTAAGTAAATGAGTAAGCTTGGATTCGACAAGACCTTTTTTACTTAATAAGTCCAAGCTCTTTAGCTTTCCCACTGCCCAGTCCCGCTCAACTGTAGTTTTACCTAATGTCTTGGCTAAGGAATCATTTTCATCCTTTAAATGAGCTATTTCATCTTTGTATGCACTAACAACTTTGGATGGATCAAAAGCTAAATAAGCATGCTCCATAAACTGATGTTTCCAATTTTGAAGTGTTTTGCTAGTTACTCCATACTTGGACGATAACTCTACTAACGTCAATTCTTCTTTTAATAAATCTAAGACTATTTTAGTCTTCTCTACTGAACTAAACTTTCTAACCTTTTTTCTTCCCATTTTATAAACTCGTTTGTGAAACAATAAAACTAGTACAATACGAAACAAAGTATCTAATTTTCTGTCCGATTTTTTCGGTCCACTATACTTGTTTCCCTTTTTTATGGCAAGTAGCCCATTGATCTGGTTCTATTATATGTACTGTAGGGGAAACATGATACGGGTTAATATACTTTTTAACATGAGGGAAATTACTCAGCACCCATAGTATAATAATTATACAATACTTCATAACTGTTTAGTCCCAGTAAGAAATGGTTTGGATTAGTATTAAAATATTCTGGATTTTTTCCCATGTATCCAAAATAGCTTTCCAAGGAGTTTTTCCTTTTAGTGCTTTTAATCGTTTAGCAAAATTGTAAGCCATCAAGTAAGCATGTAAATGAGTTTTTAATTGAATTATGATTAGCATACATAAAATTATGCACCGTAGCTTCCTTTAAAGTCCTATTCATGCGCTCTACTTGACCCTTGGTCCATAGATGCTTCACTTTAGTTTTTCTATGTTCAATAGCATGTGCTTTGCAAACCCTATCAAATATATTCGGAAAAGCATGCCTGTGTTGTTGATAATGGGTAAACTGAATGCCATTATCGGTTAATATCTTATGAATCCTATAAGGTACTGATTGAATTAAATTACCTAAGAACTCTACTGCTAACATCTTGGTTTGTTTTGTATGTAATTCAGCATATGCAAACTTAGATACCCGATCAATAGCTACATACAAATATAGTTTACCCTCTACTGTGCTTACTTCTGCTATATCTATATGAAAATAACCAATGGGATAAGATTTAAATTTTTTTTCTGATTAATAAAAGGTTTATCTTTTGGTAAAACAGAACAACCATGACGTTTAAAGCAACGATGTAAGGTAGATCTAGTTAAATGAGGAATAGTCTCTTGAAGACTATATAATACATCATCAAGTGGCAGTTGAGTCAGCTTTCTAAAAGCTATGACTGCTGCCTCCTGAGAACTACTTAATACTTTAGATCTACGTTCTTTAGGACCCATAGGTAAGTCTTTAGGACTTGCTCTTTTACGCCATTTAACTACTGTTTTAGGATTAACATTAAATAATTTAGAGGTCTCTTTTATGCTCTTTTTACATAAACGTATTGCTCTACGGGTTGCCTCCGTTGTTCTGGCATTTGAGTGTAATATTTGTACGATAAATCATCTTGCCATTTATTTGTTGAAGCATATAATATACCACAATTATACGGGACTAAACAAACCAGCAGTTTGCTAAATATGCGGTATGGATTGTTCTATACCGGGGGTTCGAATCCCCCCCTATCCGCTTTTTATTTTGCTTATAGATTCGGGACGTAGCGTAGCTCGGTTATCGCGTCTGCTTTGGGAGCAGAAGGTCGCAGGTTCGAATCCTGCCGCCCCGACTGACAAGTTGATAGCAAATGTCAACCAGTTTCATGGGGCTTCTTTCTCACTTAGGTTCTATCTCTTTAGTAGTGCAAGCTTGCCAAGTGACTAAAACTAAATAAATATATCTTAGGTTCCGTAGCTCAATGGATAGAGCAACTGCCTTCTAAGCAGTAGGTTTGAAGGTGCGAATCCTTCCGGAACCACTCTATAAGGATAGATTGGGCAATTTGAGACCACTCTAGTAGAAAATTTCAACGTGTTAAAGTATTATTTTTATATTTTAACGTGATTGAGTGCTTCTATAATAGATTGATGTCCCTTTCGAGTAGCCAAAGTAAGCGCTGTTTCTTGCCATTGGTTGGTTATATTAAGATTGGCACCGGCTGCAAGCAGTTGCTTTAGGATCGCACTATGACCTTTTTTAGCTGCCCACATCAACGCAGTATTACCTGAATGGGTTTGTATATCAAGACGAGCACCAGATTCTAACAATAGCTGTATACTTTCTTTTGAACCATTTTTGACCGCCAAAATCAGCGCAGTATTACCTACATTACTGGACAAATTTGGATCAGCGCCCGCGCGAAGCAACGCATTAACAATGGCAGGATAATTGTACTGTGCTGCATACATCAATGGTGTTAATTCCGCAATCGCATCTACACCAAAAAGGGTTTGCACGATCTTTTGTCCTTGAATTTGAAGATTAACAGTAGCCGCTAGTTTACTTTTACCCAATTGATTGAACGATGCACCTGCAGCTATTAATGCCTGAACAATTGGTAGATGACCCATTTTAGCTGCTTGTATAATAGGGGTAAATCCTTGATGATTGGCTAAGCTTAGACTAGCACCAGCAGCCAATAACACTTGAACTATTTCAAAATGGCCATTTTGAATGGCACATAATAATGCTGTATCACCCTCTATGGTTTGAATATTTAGATCGGCTTTTGCAGCAATAAGTACTTTAAAAATATCTACATGCCCTTTCCAAGCCGCTTGCATAAGAGGCGTTACCTGATGCGCATTTGCTTGATCCACTTGTACACCAGCTGCAATAAATCGCTCTACAACGGCCAGATTACCTCCTATTACTGCCCGCATAAACGGGGTTTCATCACCAGCTGTAGGGGAGTCTAATTTTGCACCTGCCTGGAGCAATGGATCAACTAGGGATAGATCCGTAGCTGCATAACCTAAGGGTGTCTCACCTGCAGCAGTTGGTACATTAGGATCCGCAGCTGAGGCAAGCAGTTTCTGGACCACTGCTTTATGCCCTTTGGCAACAGCATAGGTAAGGGCAGTATAACCCAGATGGGTAGTGGCATTCAGTTCCGCACCTCCTTCGATCAATTGTGCAACCAGATCATGATCTCCGTTCAATGCAGCAACTATTAGTGGGGTAACCCCCTTTTGATTGGCCATATGAATGGATGCTCCTGCTTTGATAAGCCGCTTGGCCATATCCGTATAGCCCATAGCAGTTGCCTGAAGTAAAGCAGTAACAGCTGATGCTGTTTTCTTATTAAGATCGGCTCCCGCAGCAATGAGTTGATCTACTACTGCCTGCTGGTTCGCTCTAATAGCTATGATTAAAGGCGTAGCAGCTGTATTATTTTGACTATTTAAATGAGCCCCGGCTTCTATTAATCTAGAGACCACTTCGGTATGCCCTGCAGCAGCAGCTACCATTAAAAAGGTATAACCATTCGATGTTTGTATATTTAAATTGGTTTTAGGACGGATCAATTTATTTATAAGGGCTAGATCGTTTTGGTAGACTGCCTTAAACAGCGCATCAACTGGTTTATTATTTACAAAACTAGCCCCTGCTTTGATAAGCTGACCGGCAATGGTAGTATGACCTTGGAAGACGGCCGTTATTAAAGCAGCTGTACCTTGATAAGATCGAAGGTTAACTTTTGGTTTGGTATGGCGTAGGAGTTGATCGACCAATTTGCTTTGCCCTCTTGCTACAGCCATGGTTAATGGCGTATCCTTTAAACCCGTTTGTATATTTGGGTTGGCACCTGCCCGTAGTAGCCTTAAGGCAATTGGCTCATAGCCTTGTTCAATGGCGCACATAAGTGCGGTATAGCCTCCATTATCTTGCAAATTTAATTTGGCTTTTGCCTCTACTAACCTAGCTACAACTGCATCGTGGCCATGGATAACAGCTGCCATTAATGGAGACTCTTTGTAACATTTCGTACAGGCATCTACTTTAGCCCCCTGCTTTAACAAAGCATCCACCCATTTAATATGACCCCTTAAGGCTGCGTAGTACAAAAGGGGACAACCATCATCACTTAGCTGGTGCACTGTTTTTTTATCTAATTGATCAGATTGACCTTCAAAAACAGCTAAACATAATTTGTGGATATCTTCATCCGAATGAAAGCGTGCACCCGCCCCAATTAACCTTTTAGCAATAGAGAGATTTTTATGTCTCAATGCTTCACTTAATGGAGAAAGACGACGGGTATGCTGGTAATTGACGATGATACCTTGCTCAAGTAGCTGATCTACGATGGTTTCATGGCCATATACGACTGCCAATGAAAGGGCTGTTTCCCCAGTTTTAACTAAAATTAAATCAGATCTAGCCCCTGCGGCCAACAACTGCATGGCTACATCTATATGGCCAGCTTTTATAGCCACCATAAGGGGGGTACCCTGGTCTGTATGACCGTCTATATCCGCACCAGCTGTTAATAACTTCTGGAGAATGCTCCGGTAGCCCTGCTTAGCCGCTAAAATAAGCGGCGTATCGCCATTGGTAGCGGCAACATCTAATGGTGCATGGGCTTGTATCAAACGGGTGGCTGCAGCCGTTTGGCCCTGTTGTATGGCCAGCATTAAGGCAGTATAACCGCCTTTCTTTTTAGCGGTTAATGCTACCTGAGCACCTGCTTGAATGAGTTGGTCCATCACCTCTACGTAACCTTTTTGAGCAGCTAGCATCAGGGCAGTAGCAGCTTGTTTGTTTTCTTGTAGATCTAATCTAGCCCCTGCATGAAGCAACTTTGCTACCAACTTACCATGACCACGCTTGGCTGCTATCATTAAGGCAGTAGTACCATTTTTGGTTGATTGATCTATGTTAGTTTTGTTTGTATGGATCAATGCTTCTACCGTTTTAAGATCACCTGCTCTAACGGCCATAAACCAATCTTTAGCAAATACCTGATGGATACAAAGAACAATGATGGCTAAACAGGTTAACAACCGTTGAATGATTTTCATAATAATATAATTTATATAGCGTGGTTTTGTAGTCTTACCGGTAGTTACCAAACAACTGGCTCGTATAAAATAGGGACTCTAGTAGTCAGCATGACTACATTAATTTTACTGAGTTGCACTTGCTTTTTTATACTATATAGGTTAGCCATACAGGGTAGTATGCGTTTAAAAATAGCTTCCTCTTCCTTAAATCTTGCTGCTTGAATAGAACTTACAATAGCATTTGTAAGCAGGCCAGTCAAAATACCATTGCTATAATCTCGATAATTTCCTTGATTTTTTTTATAGTTTTGGTAGTGATTATAATCACGCTCTGCCAACAACTGAGCTGTATAATATCGTTGGATAAGCTTCCAAGTAGCTTTTTCGCTGTCCTCAGTAAAACTTTTAAGCCGTTCTCCAGCATAGATACTGCATATTATATCTGCATCGCTAGTAATATCTATTCTATTGATATCCAGTCCTATACAATGGTCACCCGAATGGTAAAAAGTAGCGTATTTGGCTAATTTTCTGGGATTTTCTAGACAAAGAGAAGTATACGCAATGATATCATATGCGGGTTCTTTAACTTTAGTGCTTTTCTTTTTTTTATTTTTATGCTTTTTTTGCTGTTCTGGATCGTCCTGAACAGCTGTTTTTTTTGTCTTTGCTTCTACAGATGGTATGGGCATAGAGACTAAACTGCAGCAGCACAAGAAACAGTAGTACAATATTCTTTTAAAGTAGCAGAATATACCCCGCTTGAATAATGGTTGTTCCATAACCTTATAGATCATTTATTATTGAATTAAAACGCAGCATGAAAATAGATAGAGACAGCTTTATACAATAAGGTTAAGGTATAACCTGATGACAAAGTAGATAACACTGGTTATTTAAAACTTAAAGAGAGATTTACACCAAGCAGAAAAGAAGGTTTAAATACCGATTGATTACCATCTTTAAATAAATTATTAAGCTCCGTTAAAAGTTTTAGTGAAAGACGTGCATCTACTCTATCTAAAACTACTCCTAGCCCAATTCTAGGAATAACCTTCCATCCCATCAAGTCAAATATTTTTTGTTTGTTTTCTGTTATATTAGCATTTTTATACCCAATACCGAATACGCCCAATAGACTTATATTATCTGATACAGGTAGCATAGGCATACAGTCTAAACCAAAACCAAGGGTATAGAAACTGAGGTCAGTTTTAATAGGCTCACTCCTGAATAAATATTCTTTCCTTCCTGCATAGCTGTGCAACCATTCAAAAGCTAACTCGGTAGCAAAATATTGCATCCACTGGCGTCCTACCAATGCCCCCAATAGAACAGCACCCCTGGAGTAACTACCCCCCAGACAAATTATTTTGGGGTGGTTGACATTAAGACTTGCATATCCTAATTGGGACTTAATACCTGTATAAAAGTAATGCTTTAGATCTTGATGCGGAGTCCCTAATCTAATCCTAAAAGCTGCTGCTTGATGGGTAAAAATTAGACTTATTATTATAGCATAACTTAATCGTTTAAAAAGCTGGATAAAACGGTACATAACATTTTTTATTAAAAACAAAATAGATAATGTATAAAACAAATTTCTCTTACAAAAATTTTCTATGCAACTGAATGGATTTTTATCCTAGGATTATTTATATAAAATTCCAAGCAATACAACTGTAATATAGAAGGGTTAAATATAGAGTGATTGCTACGCTGAAAAAAATGATTAAAGCTTACTACCAGATTTATAGAAAAAGGGCTAGCCTTTAACAATAGATGAAAGCTAACCCTTAAGTGAAACAAACAAAACAAGTAAAATACTTAACCTGAAACACTACGTCCAAAAGAACGAGATCTAAACCGATTAAAATTTGTGCTTTGTCTAAATGGCCTTTTTACTTCTTTTTCTACTGGATCATTATGAATAATACGCCAAAGCCTTCTTTCTTGGGGAGAAGAAATCATAGACAAAGCAAAACCTGTAGCACCCGCTCTACCGGTTCTACCAATTCTATGGGTATAATCTTCAGCAGCTTGGGGAAAATCATAATTGATTACATGCTTGATATGATCAATATCTAATCCCCTTGCAGCGACATCAGTTGCTACAATAATAGTATAATGCTTATTTCTAAAGTCCTTTATGACACGCTTCCGTTGGTGTTGCTTTAATCCACCATGAATGGCGCAAACTTTAAAATTTGCTTGCTGTAATTGATAACTGATGCTATCTGCCTTTATTTGCGTTCTTACGAAAACAATAATAGACCCTTCCCGTTGATTAAGTTGCTCCAATAAAACTTGGAATTTTGCAGCCTCTGGCACATAAAGAGATTCTTCTTCTATGTTTTTAGGCTCATCATCAGATACTTCGACATTAATACGTGCCGGTTGCCTTAAATAAGACCCAGCCAATCGCTCAATGTTTCTATCCAAGGTAGCCGAAAACATCAATGTTTGTCGTTCTATCGGCAAACGCTTAATAATTTTATCTATTTGAATAGAAAAACCCATATCTAACATTCGGTCGATTTCATCCAATACCAAAAAGGTAGTACGTTGCAAATGTAGTGAGCCTCTACATAAATGATCTTCTACACGACCAGGTGTACCTACAATAATATTAGGGTTCGTGCGCAAACGCATTAACTGCTTGCCAATGGGCTCACCTCCTATTAACAATACCGTACGCAAGTGGCTACAACCACGAATCATACTCGACATCACACCTGCCACTTGTTCAGCAAGCTCCCGTGTGGGGGCCAATACGAGTACACGCGCCTCAGGCCGATCCATAAGCTGTGCAACTACAGGTATAGAAAAAGCAGCTGTTTTTCCACTACCTGTTTTAGAAGAACCTAAAATGTCTTGGCCGGTTAAAGCTACTGGAATCACTTGGTCTTGAATAGCAGTAGGATGATCATACTGCATCTTGGCCAACGCTCCCAAAAGAGCTGATGGCAAATTATATGTTTGAAAAGTATTACTCAATGTATATTAAAGTATAATATTAAAATTTAAATCATTCTTCTTCTGTTCCTTACACATCAAGTACCTTAATGTTACTAGCTACTTCTTTGCCTCTATCGCTGGTTATTTCAAAACCTACTGATTGACCTTGGTCTATCATGCTTACTCTAGACGCTACAAGCGCACTTATATGAACAAAAACATCTTTACCTCCATTTACCGGTTTTATAAATCCATAACCTTTGGCTGGATCAAACCATTTTACTACTCCTTCCATCATGGAAAACAAAAAAAACTATTATTAAAAATTAAACGCGAAGCGCCTTAACTTACCTTTTACTTATAAAATTGTTAAATGAGCAACCTATAGGCACCTTGACTTAAGGTTAGAAAAAACGCGTGTTGCAAGGTAAATATTTTTATTCACAAAAGAAAATTTTTATTGCCAAAATGGTAGACTTAAGTAAGTAGAGGCTATAGTAGTATGGATAAAAAACAGCTATTCAAACTTTTTAACTAAACAAAATTTAGTCTTTTTAAAAAATTTTGAATCAATATAGGTTTAGGCAAAGTTTGAATCTGTGAACGATTAAATGATACTAAGGAAAATTGATTAAATAGATCGTTGGTTGCTTGCAAGAAAGCTAAAGTAACCTCGATCTTGTGAAATTTCACCAACAACTTCTGATGGGTGAGCAAATGGGATGCTTCTTTTTCAAAGGTAGTAATGGATAACTGATGGCTTTTAGCTAACCTACACAAAGGATCTTCCATCTGATCTACCACCAAGCGCTGTTTATTTTCTAACAAATAAAAATCATACATCCCTTGCCAAATATCTCTTTTTATACGCTTTTTCATATATATGGCTTCCTTATACTGCAAAATAAAATAGTCAAAATAACGGACTCGTTTATGTAGTCTATTGGTTTTAACAGGCAATACTTTTTGTCTGTCGGTATAGAAAGCCACGCAATAGCTGTTGAAAATACAGGTAGTACAAAAATGAGCTACTGGCGTACATTGGAGTGCACCAAAATCCATAATTGCTTGACTATATGTATCAGGTTGTATAGGATCTACTAATAGGGTAGCAAACTGATGCATTTGTTTTCTACCTTGGGATGTACCTATATCATAGGTTAACCCAAAAATACGTGCCAATACACGGTAGACATTTCCATCTACAGCAGCTACTACTTCTTTAAAAGAAACGGCAGCAATCGCTGCGGCTGTATAAGGGCCTACACCCTTCAATGTAAGGAGTGATCGGTAACTAGTAGGAAAAACGCCATTATATTTTTCAACAATAGTTTGCGCACAATGATGTAGGTTACGGGCTCTGCTATAGTAACCCAATCCCTGCCATAAACGGAGCACATCCTGTTCTGTAGCACGGGATAATGCGACTACAGAAGGATATTGGGCAATAAAACGCTCATAATAGGGAAGCCCTTGCACAACTCTTGTTTGTTGCAAAATAATTTCTGATAACCATATCTTATATGGATCTTTAGTGGTACGCCAAGGCAAACAACGCTGATGTAACTTGTACCAAGAAAGCAATAACCTACGAAAAATAAGATGGCTAATGGTATTCATTAATATAGAGGATACGATAATGGAAAGTGTAGTGCATATTTTATTATATTTGGCAAGAAGTACTACTGTAGACTGAATAATCGATAACCATTGCGCAATATAGGCAAGCATAGACAAATTTAAGCGGGGACAAACCATTTTTTATGTGTATAAATAATATCCTTGCAACGACAAGCTTCAGCAAAGAAAAAGATACTATGCCTTTACAATTAACCAATTCACTTGTTTTTTTAGACTTAGAAACTACAGGTACCAATGTAGTACATGATCGCATCATAGAAATTGCAATGATTAAACTTATGCCCAACGGCAACCGCTTGACCTTTTACAAAAGAATTAATCCAGAACAAACTATTCCTATTGAATCTAGTTTAATCCATGGTATTTATACGGAAGATCTAAAAGACAAACCAACGTTTAAACAAATAGGAAAAGAATTAATTGCCTTTTTAAAAGGCGCTGACTTAGCTGGTTTTAATCTGCTGCGTTTTGATATACCTATATTAGTAGAAAGCTTTTTACGGGCAGAATTAGAGTTTAAAGTAGAAACCCGTAAAATCGTAGATGTTCAAAAGCTTTTTCACTTAATGGAAAAAAGAACTTTAAAGGCAGCTTATCAATTTTATTGTCAAAAGGAACTAGATGGCGCTCATAACGCTATGGTAGACATAGAGGCTACTTTAGAGGTACTTATGGAACAAATAAAAAGATATGAAAATCAGCCAGTAGTAGATTCATTAGGCAATGCATTGGGTATCATAAAAAATGATGTGGCTACCCTACATCATCTAACCAATACCAACATGGTGGATTTTGCAGGTAGAATAGTCTACAACGCGCAACATATACCCATCTTTAACTTTGGCAAACACAAAGGGAAAAGTGTATCAGAGGTGCTCAAATTGGAACCTTCTTATTATAAATGGATGATACAAGGTGATTTTCCTTTGGATACCAAGCGTAAATTAACCCAAATTAAAATGGGTATAATAGATTAAAAGTACTTAATTTATTGATTGAAGCAGTCAAGGTTTTACATCTATAGGTCTATTGAATAGTCCTACGGGACGACTTAACCAATCACTTATAACATGACTCGAGTTATAGCATAAGCATTTTTACACTTTTAAAATGTATGGCACTTGAAAAAATTTGTAGATATTATATTTCCGCTACCTATTAAAGCTTTAACCTACTCTATTCCTTTTCAGTACCAAGATAGATTAGAAATAGGTAGTAGTGTACTTGTACCATTGCGTAGCAGCAAACTCTTGCTTGGGATTGTAATCCGCTGCCATAATATCCCTCCCTCCTATCCTACTAAGGATGTATTAGCTATCTCTTACGCAACCCCTTTATTTACAACTCAGCAATTGGCATTCTTAGAATGGATGGCTAATTATTACCTATCTAATCTTGGTGAAACGCTATCGATGGCATGGCCTAAAATACTTAATAACAACATAGGTTTTCAATACAAGGAGTCTATGGGCAACTATACACTATCTGCAATCGAACAAATTATTATAACTGCACTACAACACCAATCTTTATCTTATAGATCTATTGTGTCATTAATAGGACAAAAAGATACTAATAAAGCACTTATAGCACTGCTGTCTAAAAGATTGGTAGAGGCAACTGTCGAAACTGTGATTGATCCAGCAGAGCGTGACAACCGCTACATTACCCTTTCTCCAACTATCCATTTAGATCCATTTACCATAACCAAACTAGCACCACGATCACCGAAACAACAAGCACTTTTAGCCCATTTTTTACCCAATAAAGAAAATTTTCCTCTATATATTTCTAAAGAAGTACTTTTAGGCTATTCTCAATCAGCTTTTCATGCATTATACAAGAAAGGGATTTTGATAAAGACAGATTCACCTCAGCTGGTAACTTTTACAGCACCCTGTACACCATTATCTACTTTAACAACCTATCAAAAAAAAGCGCTTATAGAAATTGAAAGGCAATTTACTCAAAAAACAGCGGTACTATTATATGGTACTATAGGAAGCGGTAAAACAGCGTTATATATGCATCTAATTGCATCTGCACTCTGTCAACAAAAACAAGTATTGTTTTTAGTACCAGAAATAGGTTTAATAACGCATATGGTAGAACGTATCAGACCTTTTTGGGGAGAATGGTTAATGGTACACCACTCAAAACAATCGAATAAAGAAGGTTTAAAAACATGGGCACGCTTGCTAAACCCAGCTGCATTATTGGTCATAGGCACACGATCTGCCCTTTTGCTGCCTTTTAAAGCGCTACAACTGATTATTATAGACGAAGAACACGATCAGGCCTATAAACAGATCGATAGAATGCCTACCTACCATGCACGAGAGAGTAGCATTCTATTGGCACAACAACATCAAGCAAAAGTTTTACTGGGTTCAGCCACACCTTCTATAGAAAGCTATTACAATAGCCAAACTGGTAAATATGGCTTGGTAAGATTAAGCCATAGATTTGGGACAGCAGGGCAACCTAAGTTATTTTTTATTGACCTGAACATAGAAAAAAAGCGTAAAGCTATGCGAGAAAATTTTTCTCTGACGCTACTATCTAAGCTTGAAAAGAACCATATAGAAGGTGGTCAAGCAATGATTTTTCAAAACAGAAGAGGATATGCATCATACTTTTTATGTGCAGCTTGTGGATGGATCCCACGTTGTCTTACTTGCTCGGTAAGTCTTACCTATCACCAAGCATCGAATCATCTCCGCTGCCATTATTGTGACTATACTAGGCTTACTTTTTCGACGTGCGACCATTGTGGATCAAAACAGCTACACAATATAGGCTTTGGTACAGAAAAACTAGAAGAAAGCTTGCAACTTATATTCCCAAAACAAAAGATGGGTCGGATGGATTTAGATAGCACAAAAGGGAAAAATAGTTACCAATCTTTATTGAAAAAGATAAACGATGGATCAATAGATATTTTAGTGGGTACACAGATGATGGCCAAAGGATTAGATTTTGCGAATATGCGCCTTATAGGTATACCTGATATAGATGGATTACTTTACTTTCCTGACTTTAGATCCAATGAAAAATGTTTTCAACTGATTACCCAGTTGGCGGGAAGAGCAGGTAGACGCGACAAAGAAGGCAGTGTATTTATTCAAACCAGACAGAGCGATCATCCTTTGTTTCAATACTTATCTAATGGTGATTATGAAGGGATGTATCATAGTGAATTAGCAGAAAGAAAGCGGTTTCTATATCCTCCCTATGTTAGACTCATTAAACTACGTTTAAGTGGTATGGATGGATCTACCTTACAATCAGGGGCCATCAAATTAAAAAAAATATTAGAAAAAAATTTTGAAGGTATAGCACTAGGACCTCAACAACCATTAGTGGGTAAAATCAGAAATTATTTTTTATTAGATCTATTATTAAAAATACCGAGTAAAAATTTAAGTAGATTGCAGCGTATAAAAGAGGATGTAAGAAATGGTTGCAAATATATGCTAAGTAAAGAACCCTATAGCAAAATCAAAATAGTATTGGATATAGATCCGATTTAATATACAATTCATAGAGAACGTTACACTAAATATGGTTCTGTTGCGTACAAACGCAACAGAACGAATAAATTAAAATCACTAAAATACTTTCATTTTAAACCTTTTTTGAAGCCATTTAGGTAACAAAATAGCTCCTAAAATCAGGTAAAGATAAAAAGTAGCCATACGCCATAGCAGTACAATTAGCAAGGTATAGTCCCCTAACATAGGTTCAAAAAATTGCTGAAACAAAAGTTCAGCGATACCAGTTCCACCTGGCAAAGCAGGCACCAACATCAATGTCCACATGACTACTTGTTTGCCCAAAATAACCAAATGTTCACCAAAGGAAGTAGGACAATAGGTAGCAATTAAACAATTCATTAAGATATATCGAACCGTCCAAATTAAAAAGGTACAAAGCAACATTTTACACCAAAAAAGAAGCCCTCTCCCTCTAAATTCATCTGAAGTAACTATAATATCTTTACTAAGCTGATAGGCCGATCGACGCCATCGCTTTAGGAAAGCGATACTGGTCACATAGATTAAAATCCACTTTAAGAACTTGGGGTTTATAAAGACACCAATGGCCATTACCAAATTATACAAGAAGAACAAAATATAAATAATAATAAAAAAGCGCTTGATGCTACTACAGAATGGGCCTGCCATAGCAAAAATAGGATCATATACTCCGCCTAAACCAAATGAACCTGCTAAAAGAAAGAAAAAATTATCCATCATCCCCAGCACTACAATATAGGCCATAGATCTACCCAGTGATAATCCTTCTTTAGATAGAAGAAAAATAGCCACTAACCCTCCTCCTACTACAGATGGGGTTACAGCAGTCCCAAACTCCCAAAGAATAGCTACATACAAACAACTAGTCCAACGCAAGCTATGATTGCTTAAGACGCGTAACCTATATATATGACCAACTTCTCGCAGCAGAATAGCCAAGCAAGCCATATATAGATAATTCCAATTAGGGTGATACAATAATCTAACTATTTCACTCGAAATTTTACCAGATCTATAAAATAGAAATACTGTAATAGCTAGTCCACCCAATATAGGCAGCCATACTTTTTTAACATTTAATGTTTTAGGAGGATCTTGCGCATCCATCTGGGTCTGATTGTTCATTTAAGTTGATTCAGATAATTCTACAGAAGCCGTTATGCCTTTTACAGAGGGCACCCTGAAATAATTTGAATCACTACTGGGCGCAAGTGATAAGGCTTGTTCATGGGAAAGTGAATTCGACACCACATCTGTACGAAGGCTACTAGATTCTAGTTTAGAAGGCTTTTCTGCTAGCATAACATTATTGTCTACATCTAGTTCATCTAATTGTTCTACCCAATCTACCATTGCATTTAAGTCATGGAGCATCTTCTCCCGCTCATGTGGCGGCAATTCAAGACGACAAAGGTAGGCCAATTTATTTAAAAGGTCGTCATCAATGATCATATGTACTTTACATAAAAAAGTTTAACAAGTAATAAAGTTCGTTTATAAATCAAATAAAACAAAATAGCCATACGATGTTATATGGGGAACTATATTGCAGTTTATCCGTGTAATAACAATTGAACCACCACATCATTCTGTTTAGCAACGTCTAATGGGACCTTACCAGATTTATCTTGTAGATCGGTACGTGCACCTGCGCCTAAAAGGGTTTGCACTACTTTTATATTTCCATGCTGTACTGCGTAATGCAATGGCGTACAGCGATTGTTATCTGGTTGATTGGGATCAAGTCCGAATCTCAATAAGTCAGCAACCATTTTATTACTACTTTCACCATCTTTACAATCAGCAGCCCAAGACAACAAATTTTCACACTCGCATGAAATGGGTTTTATTTTCAGAGCTATTGCTTGTTCAATCAATGCTTGCATAGTACGTACATGTCTCTTCTCGACTGACCAATATAAAGAGGTAAAATTATTTTTATCTAAGGCATCTACCTTTGCCCCTTTCTCAAGCAACTGTTTGGTAATACGACCATCATTATCACAATAGCCAGCCCAATGTAACGGGGTATTGCCATATGAATCTCTCATATTAGGATCTGCACCCGTATGCAAATAGGCACGCACTTTTTCAAATTCACCTTTTTTGATGGCTACGATTAAAGGCATTCGCTTCGATGATGCATCAGCTTTTTGGTGGCAGTTGCTGGCTATCAAGAATCCGCAAGTTATAACAAATAAAGCTAGATATTGCATATAGTACACTAACAGCAAATGGATTAGCAAACGAAAGATAATCCAATAGATCGACTTATAGATCTACTGGATAAATTGCGTACACAGGCAAATAAAAATGCCCAACACAGACCCGAAAGTGGAACATAAGCCAGATCTATTAGCCAATTATCCATGCAACGTAACAAACGCGCGGCTACCATGTAAGATCTGAATAAGTGACCACGCATGAATCTAGCAAAGATCTACGACCTCTACTTCAAATAATAGAATTGCATTTTCAGGAATAACGCCTTTTATACCGTCAGGGCCATAGGCTAAAATAGATGGTATAAACAAACGTGCTTTTTCATGCTTTTTGAGCAATAATAAACCTTCTTGCCATCCTTGAATCACACCACGTTCACCTACTCGAAATTCGAATGGTTGATAGCCCTTATGTGGATTATAAAGGTTGTTGGCTTTGGCAACCTCTTCTACACTGGTATCAAAAATAGTACCATCTAATAGTCTACCAGTATAATGGACTTTAATGGTTTGCCCCTTTACTACAGGCCTACCTTGAGAAGGTTGATCAATTGTATAAAAAAGACCAGAATCGGTTGAAGAAGCTTGAATATGATGGGTAGTTAAATAATCTATAATAAGCTGTTTGTCTTTGGCTAATTGGGCACTACGAGATTGGGCTAGCATTTGGCTATACTCTTGATCGGTCATAATTTTATCTAATTTAATATCAAACATTAATGTATCCTCTTGGTTTAACGCACACTGCTTTAAAAGTTGTGCCAAATGGGCTGGATTTTCTTCGTCTAAATAGTATTGAGGGGTGCATTTAAAAACCACTCGCTGCTTTTCTTGCATCATACCTATCATCTCAGCTATTCTCTTATCTTTTGACTGAAAATTATTATCAAATAGAAATATACATTCTTTTTGATTGATCCGTATGCTTTCCTTCCTGTTTGCTTCCTTTTTATGGATGACTTTCATAGTAATAAAGACTTTAATCCATTGGCCATCTTGTACTTTTTTCCCACTACTTTTCTTCCCTATGGTTTTATAAGAAAGACCAGATGGCGTGGTTACAAAAGGATAGCCATAGCAATGGTATTGATGATTGTAACAGACTAGTCCTAAGAATAGTACCAATGCGGTACATACTATCTTGCGTTTCATATGATTTTATCAATAATTAAAGGAAAAACTCTTGCAATATTTTTTCAAACCGATCTACCGTTTCAACTAAACTCAAATGAGAAACCCCTCCTGCAGCATTTTTATGTCCGCCGCCATTAAAATATTTTTTAGCAATTAGGTTAGCTGGCAAATCACCAATAGAACGCAGGGAAAGATATACGGTGTCATCCTTTTCCTTTAAAACAGCAGCCAAAGATATGTCTTTTATAGAAAGCGCATAATCTACCAATCCTTCCGTATCACCACTCTTTAAGTCGTATCTTTTATAATCCTCTTTTTGAATAACAAAATAAGCTACATGTAACGGCCATAGCACAACCAACCGTTGACTAATTGCAAAACTAAAAAAATGCAACCTATTCAGAGACTTATTGTCATAAATAAGCCGTTGGACCTTAAAAGTTTCTACACCATATTCTATCAAATCTGCTGCAATACGATGGGTAATAGCCCTAGTATTTGGATTTTTAAAGGAGTTGGTATCGGTGACCAGACCAGCATACAAACAAGTGGCAATAGCAGGGGTTATCTTTTTTTTCTGTCCCAATGCTTCAAAAATTTGAAACAAGATCTCTGCACTGGCCGCTGCTTGGGAATCCCATAATAAAAGATCTGCAAAATTTTCTGGTTCTATATGGTGGTCAATAATAATCTTAAATACATCAGATTGCTTCAATAGATAGGCCCATTCATCCAAACGACTAACAGCAGAAAAATCTACACAAAATAGTAGATCTATATCCTGCATTTGGGCCAATAAGGCCTGCTGCGTATAATGGGCTGCTACTATTACGGTATCTACACCGGGAAGCCAAGATAGAAAAGCAGGATATTCCGTTGGGGCAATTACATGAACAGAATGGCCTTGGTCCCTTAGAAATAAAGCCAAAGCCAAGGAGGTACCTAGTGCATCTGCATCAGGCCTAGCATGCATCAGTACGGCAACTTGCTTAGGACTAGCCAACTGTTCCTTTAAAATAGATATATCGTACATATAAGAAGCAATCTAATAAAAATTTGTGGTATAGAAAAACTAATTTGATTGTAAAAATAATTATTGAAACTGTGATGGATGGCACACTACACACTGCTTCGTTTATCATATCAAAGCTATAGATAAAAGATGAATCTACTGCTACCTTAGAAAGGATAGATATGGTTCAATAATGTATAAGTAAGTAGATTACTCTATTCTATACCTTTCATCCTTAACTTGTGCCAATTCTTCCATAGCTTTAAGAAAATAATAAGGCTGCATACACTGCTCTATTTGGTGCATTTTTTGATTATACTTTTCTTGGGTAGCTGTTTCCTTATCTCTACGCTTTACACAGGCAATAAAGATCCCTATCTCATCTACAATCGGATCACTGATCAGATTTAATGATAATCCAAAGCATTTTCCTACAAAAGTTTGGGCTTGCTTAAGATGAGGAAGATTATTGTCCAAAAAGCGCAATCCATCTACCGATTGTACGGCTATACCCTCTCCATATGCTTCGGCTATAGCTTGTAACGTAAGCCCATCCACTTGCTTTAGTTTATTCAAAATCAATTTGGCTTTTTCTTGATGTAACACTTTTTGATAGACTTTGTGGCGGACTGAGTCTAAAGGAAGCAAGTCCCCTACCTTGACCTGGTCTACCATCACGCCCAATAGATAAGCATCTCCCAAATCAAGCAGGGGAGAAACCTTTCCTACAGCCGCCTTGTTGTACAACCAACAAACCACCTTTCGGGCATCTGCATGGATACCAATCGTGTAATCTGATGGTACTACTGTCTCTTTCTGAATGGTTAAGTGGCGATTAGCAGCCAATTTTTCCAAATCAACTAAACTTTTGACCTGATCAGCGAGATGGGTTACTTGCTTTAAATGGATATTACGGGTATGGTCACTGATTATTGGTTTTTTCTCAATGACCGCTATTTCATAACGCCCTTTTTCTTCTTTTACCAACTTATACAAGGTATGAATAGAATTATTCACAACGGGTCCCACTACCATACCCTCTTTTAGGGTATGCCTTATGGTTGTAAAGGCATCTGGCAATCTATCAGCTGTACAGCTCAAAGTAGTATCTGTAACATGGCCATCTGTTTGCTGCTTAGCAAAGATATAGGGATCCGTCGTAGTGGAAAATTGGACGATAAGTGAACTAATTTCTTTCTGAAATTCAGAAGTATCTTTTTCACTTGGCTGAATAGGAAGAGTAATATACTGAATGGTTCTGCTTTCTGATGCAGCAGTATAATCGTTTTTATGGGCAGCCATATAGTCCCGTAATTGCTGATTGGTAATTGGAATCAAATCATCTTCCACTAAAGTAAAAGGAATGTGCAGATAATCTACATCACAAAATAGGCCAGCACGCTCTGCAGCTTGCGCTTCTTCTAATCCAGTAACAAAACAACTCTGTACCATAAGTTGGTGTAACTTATGTTTGGCTCTTTCCAGAGCGATTTTTTTTTCATAAGCACACCACCGTTCTTGTCCACCTTCAGATTTGGATAATTCGTTAAGAGCGGTTAATAATTTTTGTTTATCGAATGCAGCTGTTTTCGGATCTTTAAAAGATGCTATAAGCCATGGATGAATATGGTCTCCTTGTACCAAATCGACCAGTTCACAGTCACCTACCACAATCCCAGCTTGGTTTAGTTCCTTTGTATAGAGCATATCTTGAACCAATTGATGCCATGCAGCATTCTTTAAACGCATTTGCGCTTCTTGCGTGGGCCGCTTACCTGGACTGACAACATTATGATAAGCCTCTTCATAAACCTTACAGTAATCCATATAGCTGATTTTTTTACCGAATAGGGTACCTATTTGATCTTTACCACTGAAAAAATGGGGAATAATACGGGCGAGCTCACTACCCAAAAACATAATCAAGAAAAAGAGGACAACTATAACGACAAAACGATTGCCCGTCTTTCTAATTTTTTAAGAATTGCCATCTATACAAACGA
>ANMQ01000010.1_pt1 | contig 20162 bp, 14 predicted proteins | sample 507748 | NCBI WGS metagenome assembly ANMQ01 (sample SAMN01728977, study PRJNA163505) | wasp metagenome | isolation source: Encarsia pergandiella - a minute parasitoid wasp | collected 2006-10 | reverse complement strand
TTTTGGTCTTTGGGATCAAAAATACGGATCGAGGAAACTTCATCTCCCCATAGTTCTATTCGATAAGGAAACGATTGGTTGACTGGATATATATCAATAATGCCACCACGTATTGCAAATTGACTTGTCTGGTAAACAAAATCTACTTTTATAAATCCTTTTTGTTTAAGCATGTTTTCCAAGTTTTGAATCGACAGGGTTTGAGCTACTTGTATCTTGTAAGACATAGTGGCCACTAGCGATGGATCTAAGATCTTTTCCAGCAGTGCGGCTATATGTGTGACGACCAATGGCGCAGCTTTGCTTTCGCTTATAGCATGTATGATGGCCGATCGTTTCTGTTGAATCGTTTTATGCTTATCTTCTTCTAAACTGGGTAAGCGCAGCACAGAGCAGCTGGGCAATAGGTGGCTTAGGTCTCCATACATAGCCACTGCTTCTTCTTTGTTTTCAACTACCACTAATTGTAAATGGCCAGAACTTTGATGCAGTGCGGCAGTCAATACAGCATCTAAGCTACCTTGTATACCACGTAAATGGAGGGCTTTATTTTTTGGATCTTCTTTTAGGTAGTCCGTAAGTTTGGTGACTACTTCTTTTTTTTTGTATAGTGTTATAAAATCGTTGATCTGCAAGATTAAAATAAAAATTAATGAACGTAGAATAGCTGTTGTATATCAGCCATTTAAAATGTTTCATATTGGTACGCTTGGGCTGCAAAATAGCATGCACACACTTTATAGATTGTGCCTCATGCAAAGCTACAAATACTTTTTTAAAAAGCGCATTGATTTTTTATGCTTAAGGCTAAAGCCAGATATTATTTTCAAGCAGGCTCAAATTCCTTTGATTTCAAAATCATCTTTATAGTCTATTTTTTTGGAAATGCTCCTGTTATTTACTTTATTACCTATGCATGATGAAAAGGTTCATATTAAATGGATGGATCCAATAGACCCTATTTGTGCTACTATTTCAGGTTGACCCTCTGATCGGTAAGCAAATAAGCCTATAAAAGGTCAGGAGAGTATTTGGTATCTAATGACTTAATCCGCTAAGGATATATTTTGACCTACATAGGCAGCGTGCACAACCATATTTTCTTTGCTTTATTTTTTTATCTTCATGGCTTCTATATCAGGTGATTTTATTAAGTACTCCATAAAAATAGGCGGTAAAACCCTAGATACAAGTTACCCTATACAATCCATAATAGTGGATAAAAGGATCAATAAAATTCCTTATGCAAAAATAGTTTTGCATGATGGTAGCATTCAGTCACAAACTTTTTCTATAGCCAATGACAAAACTTTTACCATTGGTGCCACTGTTGTGATACAAGCTGGCTATGACGATGGCTTAGCCCAACTATTTGAAGGTGTAGTAGCTAAATTGGCCATCCAATCTAGGTCAACCGGATTATCTACGTTGACCGTAACCTGTAGAGATGTTGCCTATAAGACTACCCTTGCACCCAAAACAATGCATTTTGTAAAAATAAAAGATAGCGATCTTTTTAAAAAGATCTTGAATGGATATAGTGGCTTAAGTCATAAAATTGAAGCTACTGCTATTGTACATGAAAATATTTCACAACACGAAATATCCGATTGGGACTTTTTAAATATTCGAGCCGAAGCCAATGGACAAATTGTTGTAGTAAATGATGGTGTAGTCTCCATCAAAAAACCGAAGGCAACTGGTAAAGGTGCCTTTACCTATACCTATGGCGTTGATTTTATTGATTTTGATGCTGAAATAGATGCAAAAGATCCATGGTCAGCTGTTACGGCCCACGCTTGGGACAGTACCAAGCACAATAAAGTTTCTGAACAAGCAACTGATCCAGGTGAACAGTCTATGGGCAGTATCTCCTATAAAAAATTAACTGCTGCCACTCAAACAGGTAGCGTTGCTATATCCCACAGTGGTGTACGAGATCCTTTGGAGATCAAAACGTTGGCAACTAGCTTGCTCAGCCGAAGTAGAATAGCAAAAATAAAAGGCAACGTGACCGTTTCAGGTAATGGTGGATTGCGTCATGATCGAATGATCACCATTGAAAAAGGGGCAACCCACTTTGCAGGAGATGCCTATGTATCGGGTATCCAACATATTATATCCAATGGAAATTGGCAGAGCCTATTAACCTTAGGCTTAGATGCACAGCGCTACATGCACAAATATCATGACATTGGTCCACTCCCAGCAGCAGGCATGATGCCCCCTATGCATGGCCTACAACTCGGTATAGTCAAACAAATTACACAAGATCCTCAAAAACATGATCGAATTTTAGTGCACCTGCCGTTGGTACAAGACAAACCCAAAGAAGGCATTTGGTGTCGTTTGGCTTCTTTTTATGCCACCCAAGCATCAGGTGCTTTTTTTATTCCAGAATTGGAGGATGAAGTAGTAGTAGGTTTTATAAATGATGATATTCGATTCCCCATTATTCTAGGATCGCTCCATAGCAGCAAACATCCATCACCTAAGACCATTGACCCTAAAAATAGTTTTAAATCTTTTGTTTCTAGAGAAAAATTAGAATTTACTTTTCATGATGATAAAGAAGGTCCTGAAATCATTATTAAAACGGCTAAAAAAGGGGTTATTCAGCTATCAGATAAGCAAAAAAGTATTGAAATAGTTGACCAGAATGGCAATAAAGTTGTTTTAAGCAATACTGGGATCAACCTAAGCAGTAGTAAAGATATTCATTTAAATGCAAGGGGCAGTATCACCATACAAGCCGGAAAAGATATTGTCCTAAGTGGTATGCAAAATGTAAAATTGAAGAGTATGAACATCAATGCACAAGCTTCTATGAAGGCTACCCTAAGTGGCAATGCCAGTACCGAAGTCAAATCTGGTATGGCTACGATTATAAAAGGTACAACTGTACTGATCAATTAATAAAATTATTTTGTAGATTTTCTACTATTAGATCATATATCATTACATCATATATAATAGAACACTATGCCACCTGCAGCTGTATTATTAAATAAGCACATATGTCCAATGGTCACACCAGGCGTTCCCCCTGTTCCCCATGTCACTGGAGGAATGATTGTATTGGGTTGTCCAACGGTTTTAATAGGCAAACTCCCTGCAGCAAGAATGGGAGACACCATGCTTTGTAATGGTCCCCCTCCCCATCCCGATACCATTATCAAAGGCTCTTTAACGGTTTTAATAGGTAGTAAACCTGCTGCACGCTTAGGCGATACAACAGGTATGGGTGGAACCATACTGCAAGGGTGCCCTACTGTAATAATTGGTGGATAAAATATACCAATCGATACAAAAGAAGTATATGGAAAATGAGCATAATTTTTTGGGGGTAGGGTGGAAGTTTCCACCTGCTTTTAACCACCATAGCAGTACTGTAGAAATGGTAAGCGGGCTACATGATATCAGAGAAAGTTTATTCATTTTAATGCGGACTAGGGTAGGTGAGCGCATTATGGAACATAAATATGGTTGTGACCTGACCCCACTTGCTTTTCAACAATTGAATCTCAACTTGGAAACCTTTATGGTAAACAATATCAAGCAAACCATTACAGAACACGAACCCAGGGTAGAGGTTCTTGATATTAAATTGACCAGTTCCAACGAAGAGGAGGGAACAATTGATATTCAAATAAATTATAAAGTTAAACACTTAAATATAGAAGAAACCATCCAATATGGCTATCATCCTGTATTTAATAAATAATATTTTGCCCATAAATAGTATGTAAACAGATGGTTAACCATTAAGCAAATCAGGTATATAAAAACTAAGTATACGGCAATACAAACAGCCTTCATATAGTTGTTCTGCTAGCTGTACTTTATTCATTATGACTTTAAAATCAGTATTATTTATAGATACATACTATGGAAAATAGTCCACAAGACATTGATTATCCTTTCTTAAAGGAACAAGGGATTGCTTATATAAAACAGTTAGCAGGAAAGAAATGGACAGACTATGGAGACCATGACCCTGGGATCTCCATTTTAGAAGTATTGGCCTTTGCGATTATGGATCTACAATATAGAACCAACTTCTATATAGAAGACATATGGGCCAAAAATCCTGATACAGTAGCCCACACCAATGAACAACCATTTTACAAAGCTGAAGAAATTCTGCCCTGTAATCCACTCACCCAGTGGGATTTTTTAAAAATTGTGCTAGATGTTCCAGGCGTAAAAAACGCAGACATATTTTTAAGTGATGGACCAAAAGAAATCAAAGGCGGTTATAAGATTTTTGTAAATGTAGAAGAACGCATCCGTCATACCCCACAAGAACAAGAAGTATTGCAGGTCATTCAGCAAAGATTATATGCGCAAAGAAATCTATGTGAAGATTTTTTTCTTATTCAGGCCATGGAAACACTGCCTATTAGCGTTAAGGTAACCTTTGAAGTAGCCTGTTGCTTGGGGTATGAAGAGGGCGAAACAATGATTGCTCAGATATTATTTGCTTTTCAAGAATTTTTGTCACCCCGTGTCCCTTTTTACAGCATCAGCCAATTGCTAGATAAAGGCAGAACCATAGATCAAATCTTTACAGGGCCATTGCTCAACCAAGGTTTTATAGATCAAGAAGAGTTAATTTACCTAAAAAGAAAATCTATAATTTATGCAGTCGAACTCTTAGAAGCAGCCACTAAAATAGATAATATTAAAAATGTATTGAACTTTGAGCTTTTTATTCATGAAAAAGATGGAAGAACAAGCAGCATTACCATACCTATCTTACCAGACCGGTCTTTAGTACTGGATCTTGCACACAGTCAAATTATCCTCCATTATAATGGGCTACCCTTGACTACAAATTGGGGGAAAGTTCTTGATATACTTGAAAATATGAAAGGAAGAGGTACTTTAACAAAAGTCTATGTACAAGAGGAGGATATTTTTGTATTAGAAGGAAACTATAGGTATTTAGAAGACCATGTCTCCATACAGCAAGATTTTCCCTTACTTTATAATGTAGGTCATGAAGGGTGTACTCCATCTGAAACAATTGAAAACCAATCTAAAGCTAAACAATTAAAAGGTTTTTTGATGTTTTTTGACCAACTTTTTGCCAACTATTTAGTTAGGTTGTCTAATGTCAAGCACACTATGGCCATCTATAGCGAACATTATAACAAGCCCAATGGCAGATTACCCTTGGAAATACCTCGCATGCACACCATTATCAAACAGCCTACTCAAGCAACTGATCAAGGTAATGATCTTGATTTTGTAGTACAAAGAAAGTATCTAGATATAAAAAATAAAATAGTATCTCCATCTGTTGAAGATGAAATAGAGGCTGATGAAACCGCTAAAGCCTATTGCGCCTACATAAATAGTACATTGGAAAGCGATATTCGAAGCTTAGATAAACGGTCAAGGATGTTAGACCATTTATTGGCTTATTTTGCAGAACGCTTTACCATCTATTCACTCTTCCACTATCCTAAAAATGAAGAAAAACAATTGGATGAATTGAATGCCCATAAAGCACTTTTTTTAAAAGATTACATTTCCATCAGTAGAGATAGAAACCGAGCTGCCCATATAACAGCCAATTCCTTCAACAGCTGGATCGATTATATACCATCTGGTTTTAAGCGACGTATTTACCGTAAATTAGGCATTAAAAGTTTAGAAAAACGTCTTTTTCATCAGGTAATTAAAAATAGCATGTACTTAGAAAAAAGGGCTATGCAGCATACTTTAGATCTTTTCCTAGGCAACCATGCGCAGACAGAAAACGATGATATGTTTATCTTTAGAGGGAAATATGAAAACATACAATCTTTAGTTATGTCCTATGCGATCGATGAAAAACATTACAATATTGTCAAAAAATCCAATGGTCTGTACAATATTCTACTCTATGTAGACAAAGCAAAAACGCAAACCATTGAGCTCATCACCGGTGCTAAGCCCATTATCCAGATTGAGCAAGCAGAAGCTATTGTACAACAAAGCTTAGAATTGTTTAGGTCATTGAATGAAGCATGTGAAGGATTTCACTTAATAGAACATATTTTGCTTAGAAATTCAGATAAATTAACCACGGAGCAAGACCCTTATTCATTTACCATGACCATGGTTTTTCCTGCGTGGCCGGCCAGGTTTCAGCAATCTGTATTTAGACATGCCATAGAAGAAATGGTTATCATAGAAGGGCCAGCCCATATATATACAAATATTTTGTGGTTGGATTTTGAGGATATGGAAACTTTCGAGCAGGCCTACAAGGCATGGATAGAATTAAAAGTTGATCCGACTGCTGATAAAATAGCAATAGATGGCGCAGCCAAAGTACTCATGGATCTTATAGCGCTTTATAATAATAAAACAACGTCATAGCCATAAAACAGAATAGCCTCTATCGATTGCGCGTAGGACCATGCTATTGTATCTGTCCCGCTATACGATTATATTTAAGGCAGCTTCTGGTATCATCCAATGATCTATAGATCGAATCTAGTTATGTCTTTTATAAAAGAATTTAAAAGATTTGCCTTTAAAGGCAATGTAATAGACCTTTCCGTAGGGGTTATTATCGGCGGTGCATTTGGTAAGATGGTTACTGCAGTAGTGGAAGATCTTTTTATGCCTATGGTCCATCCGCTATTGGCCAAAGCAGATCAACATTGGTCCTCCATAGTCATTGGTCCAGGTATTAAGATTGGCCATTTTGCGGCAGCGTTGCTCAACTTTTTCGTCATTAGTTTGGTCGTTTTTATTTTAGTAAAAGTTCTCTATGGCCTTAAAGAGTCGGACGAAGAAGTCAATGCAGATACGTCTACGGAAAAGCTTTTAAGAGAAATAAGAGATGCGCTTAAAAAGTAGCTTTACAGCCATTTCCCCAATAAGGATATAGTAGCACCCCAATAGCCATCAGCCCATCGTTCCACCCTATGATGAGAGGCTATTCCATACCATATACAATTTATGCAGTTCCATTCATTAGACTTAGACCACCTCAATCCCAAAGATTTTGTTATTATAAAGGGGGCCCAAACACATAATCTTAAAAAAGTAAATGTAGCCATTCCACGCAACCAGCTAGTAGTCGTTACAGGATTATCCGGTTCTGGTAAATCTTCTTTGGTCTTGGATACCCTTTTTGTAGAAGCCCAGCGTATGTATATAGAAAGCGTCAGCGCCTATGCGCGCCAATTTCTAGGTAAAATGGAAAAGCCTCCAGTCGATGCCATTCAAGGCCTTTCTCCAGCGATTGCCATTCGGCAAAATGTTGCTAATAAAAATCCCCGTTCTACCGTAGGTACCCTTACAGAGCTTTGTGACTATCTTGGCTTACTCTATGGTCGTATTGGCACAACCTATTCTCCGATCAGTGGACGACCAGTCAAAAAAGATAGCGTTTCCGATGTAGTAGACTACATTCAACAACAGCCAGATGGTACCAAGGTATGGATCCTCTATCCCATATTAGTAGCCGATCAAGCCACCTTAACAAAAAAGTTAAAGGTCGAACAAGGCAAAGGATTTACCAGAGTCATGCAAGGGAATCAACTTTTTTGGATAGAAGAGCTATTGGCAGGGAATACTTTTCTCTCATTAGACCAGCCTATTTATGGTCTGGTAGACCGTATAATAGTCACCAAAGACGATCAGACCTATTCCTATAGAATAGCAGATTCTGTTCAAATCGCCTTTTTTGAAGGCATAGGCCATCTGGTCGTAGTGCTCATTGGAGGGGAACAAAAAAAATTTTCAGATCGATTTGAATTAGACGGCATCACTTTTACCCTACCTACCGTTTCCTTTTTTAGCTTTAATACTCCCCATGGCGCTTGTAAAAGCTGCTCAGGTCTTGGGCAATTGATCGGCATAGACCCCTATAAAGTAGTACCCAATCCAGCCCTTTCCCTAGTAGAAGGTGCCATTGCTCCCTGGAGTGGTCCCATTATGCGTAAGTGGTTGGCCCCCCTTTTTGCCGCCCATGAAGCCCTTCATTTTCCTATTGACATCCCTTATAGCCACTTAACCCCAGACCAACAAAAACTGCTATGGCAAGGACATGGCGATTTTATAGGTATTGATCGATTTTTTGAGTTTTGTGCTGCCCAAACCGATAAAATACAATATCGGGTTTTGCTATCCCGTTACCGCGGGAAGACCACCTGTTTGGCTTGTCAAGGCAGTCGTCTACGTGCAGATGCCCATTACATTAAAATCCATAACCATTCGATGGTCGATCTATTGTTGATGCCCATTCATGACTTAATTCCTTTTTTTGATCGATTATCCCTTACCCCCCGCCAAGCAGCCATTTCCCAAAGAATCGTAGTAGAAATCAAAAACAGGCTCCATTATATCGCTCAAGTTGGCTTAGCCTATTTAACCCTGAGTAGACCCATTGCCACCCTATCTGGTGGAGAACATCAACGCATTAAATTGGCTACTGCATTAGGTAGTCCCCTTTTTGGTACCATGTACATTTTAGATGAACCCACCATTGGGCTCCATCCCCGTGATACCGATCAGTTGGTAGCCTTGTTGTTAAATTTAAGAAACCAAGGCAACACCGTTGTAGTGGTAGAGCATGAAGAATTGGTCATGCGTGCTGCCGACACCCTTATTGAGATAGGGCCTCAAGCAGGTTCCGGTGGCGGCACATTGGTTTTTCAGGGTTCCTTTCAATCCTTGCAGCAAGCGACCACCCATACTGCACAATACCTCAATGGCATGGCGACCATTCCATTACCCAGCCACAGACGTAGTTGGTCCCATGCTGTACATATTCAAAACGCCACCCTACACAACCTACAGCAGGTTAGCGTCACCATTCCCCTAAACGTATTAACCGTAGTAACAGGCGTCAGTGGATCAGGCAAATCTACCCTAATCAAAGACGTCCTTTATCCTGCTTTAATCCAATACCTCACCAAGCCCTCAGCCCTTGTAGCCCAGTCCGCCCTTCCATCTATCCTATTGGGAGGCGATCTAGCCGCCATTCAGGGCGTAGAGCTGGTGCACCAAAACCCCTTGGGCAAATCCTCCCGTTCCAACCCCGCTACCTATTTAGCCCTCTATGATCCCATTCGAGATCTTTTTGCCCAAACCACCACCGCCCGTTCCCGGCACTATCAATCAGGTCATTTTTCTTTTAATTCCGAAAAAGGGCAATGTCCCGACTGTCGAGGAGAAGGCCAGCAGAAGATAGACATGCAATTTATGGCAGATATTTACCTACCCTGTGGCCGTTGTAAAGGAAGTCGATTTAAAGCTGAAATAGCTGAAGTAACCTATTTTGGCCAAACCATTGTCCAAGTACTCAGCATGACCGTAGATGAAGCATTGCTTTTTTTTTCCGATCAACCGCTTATTGTCCATAAACTAAAAGGTTTACAAAAAGTAGGGTTGGGCTATATCCAATTGGGACAATCTTCCAGCTCCTTAAGTGGAGGAGAAGCCCAGCGGCTTAAGTTGGCCTATTATTTAGAAAAAGCATTAACCGATCAGTCCATATTATTTATATTTGATGAGCCCACCACCGGACTCCATATGCACGACGTAGCCCAATTCTTACAAGCGATTCACGCCTTAATCGGTCAAGGCCATACCGCCCTCGTCATTGAACATCATATTGATGTAATCAAAAGCGCCGATTGGCTGATTGACCTAGGCCCCGATGGAGGCCAGCAAGGCGGTAAAGTCGTATTTACCGGTAGGCCCGAAGCATTGATCCAACAAAACGACAACCATACCGCCCGTTATTTAAAGCAAAAAATGTAACAAATATTTGGATGGTATTTTTTTTTGTATTAGCATTGTGGTGGCAAATCTTTTTTCCAAAGTTAAAGTAGCATATTTGGATAATATATAATTATATCTTATACTTACTGTATAGGTCCATTGCAGCGTACTATTACGTGTTTAACACATTGGTTAAATTAAATAATTAACATTCAAATTAAGTCAAAATGGTTTATAAAAAAATTGGAAACAAAATCCCTTCTTTATCCAGTTTATTATTAGCTGGAGTATTACTAGGTAGTAATTGCAGCAAAGATAACAAAGAAGCGGCTGGAGAACAGACAGCAAGAAATGCGGAGCAAGGTGCTGAAGAGCAAACCCCTAAAGATCAATCGGGTAAGCCGTTGTCTAAAGATTTTATACAAGCACTTAAAAATATATATCAATATTTGTTGCGTGATGTTGCAGGTATAACTCGTTTGAAAAACAGTCCTAGTACAATTGCCCTGGACGACCTTACAGCTTCAAATGCAGCAGACAGGCTCCAAACATTTTGCTCTAAATTTGCAGATGGTACCAATATCGAAGTTTATCATCCAGATGTGAGAGAGACACTTAAAAGTATATCGAACCTTAAATTTCGTACTGGTGGAGGAATGGTTGGAATTAAGCATAAATTTGCGTATGGTACAGCTTTAAAGCGCATATCTGATGTGTGGGTTAACTTGTCTAATTACTATAATCAGATTCTAAAACTAATTGATAATGGGGCCTCGGAAAGCAAAATGGCTGAATTGTTAGGTGAGTTAGATGATTATTGTAAAAAAAACATTGGTACAGCTAGCAACCCAATTCTTAAGGATAGTACCCAATTTGTTGATTCAAAGGATTCTAAGTTACTTGATGGGGAACGGTTAGCTAGATTTTTAACTGATCAGGAATTCAGTAAATCTTTTTCTAATGATAATAAACAACGTCCACGTGAAGTAAAAGCCAAAAGTGCCTTATATGAAATGCCTGCCCTTCTCCAAGAAACACTAAAAGATGTGTGGATTATAGGTAAATCAGTTGACGACGCAGAGCGTTTGGCTAAGATAGAAAATTTAAAAACAAGGGGAGCTGGTATAAGTAATGAATGGGAGGTGAATGGGAAAGCTCCAATGCCTAAGATTGATCCTTTCCCAAATTCTAAAACTGTAACAGTAACAAGTGCAAATGATCCTTCTGTTAATGCTCCTGTTCAAGTGACCCTCTCATTCGGTCAGTTTATTACTACACTGTTTAATGGTGACAAAGCAATGGATTTTATTCATTTTATTCCTAGCCAGGATACAAACGAGCATAACCTTGAATTAGTTAGCATTAAGGCAGACGATGTAAAATTTCAACAAGTATTAAAAAAAGCTCACATCACTGGTCCAGATCGTCATGACTTTGCTGAGGCTCTAGGTCAGCACATAGAATCTCAAGATACTAAATTGACAGATTTGTTTTGCATTATAGATGTAAATGATATTCAGAATAAAATCATGAATAACATACCTAACAGTTCTGAAGAAATAGTTAATCTTGGAGGGGAAGCAAATGCTACTTTTGAAGTATCAAGTATTAAGAATGGTACCCATGCTACTACATTGCTTCAAAACGTTGTAGGAATATTAGGTAACAGTCAAATAAGTGTAAAGGAAACATTTGAGACTTGTAAAAGATATGTAGATGATCAGCAATTATATTCTGATTTTTTGAAATCTGATGCGAATATTGATCAAAAAATCACTCTTAAGGTTATTGTTAACTTGTTTAAGGATCAAGGCCAATCACAGCTACTTGTTTCCAATCAACCTGGTTCACTTGGTAAGTTGTTAGAATTTATTCGAGATGCTATTAAAAAAGAGGCAGATAAAGCTGTTGTTTATAAGGAAAATGGTAAATTTAAAACCACACCAGTAACTACCCAAATTCAGTCGTGGATACGTGAGACAGCTGCAAGGTTGAAGAAAAAGCATGATAATGCACATATTAAATATGCAGATATTACCAAAGCAACTAATAATGGTTTTAAGATTAAAGTTGTTGTTGATGGAATGATAAAAGACTATAGCTCTATAAGAAGTATTCTTACAGCTAAAGTGCCTCTTTTCTTGAATAACGAATCAGTACTACTACAAGATAAAACCTACAAAACCTATTTCCCTGACCAGGATTTACTATCTGAGAATATTAAGAATATTAATGAAAAAAAGATGAAATACGTAGATAAAAATAAAAGTTAAAGTAAGGCTTAGGGCCCAGCTGCCTAGTTATTGATCCTATTTTTTTAGGTTTAATTTTCCCAATGGGGAGCTAACAAAAGCTAGCTCCCCATTTTTTTATATCTACCCTTCAAAAAATAAGATTTTATTTTTTTATATAACCTGCTCCCTAATTTTAATAGTCTTTTCCCCCGATGTCTTTCCGCTTTATCCAATCCAATTAAAATAAGAATAATTCATATATTGTCTTTATATTTGTTTTATTCAGCAGTTTTCCACCCATTGTAGATGGTTTGTATTTTTTATTCTGTTAAACCATGCAATCTAAATCCATTAGACAAAAATTCCTCCAATTTTTTATACGAAAAAGACACCTACATCAACCCGCAGTGGCTATTGTCAATAAAGATGACCCTTCTTTGTTCTTTGTAAATGCCGGAATGAATCCCTTTAAGGATATCCTTTTAGGTAATCAACCCATTATTGCCCCTCGTGTGGTTACGGTACAACCCTGCTTACGCGCCTCCGGTAAACACAATGACCTTGAAGAAGTAGGCGTCGATACTTACCACCATACCCTCTTTGAAATGTTGGGGAATTGGTCATTTGGGGATTATTTTAAAGAAGAAGCCATTGCCTGGGCATGGGAACTACTAACAGCTGTCTATCACCTACCTAAGGAGCGTATCTATGTCACCATATTTGGAGGAGATCGCGAAGATGGCTTGCCAAAAGATGATGAAGCTGCTGCCATTTGGGGCCAATACCTCCCTGCTGCCCATATTCTTTCCTTTGCCAAAAAAGATAATTTTTGGGAAATGGGTGCACAAGGCCCTTGTGGACCCTGTTCTGAAATCCATCTGGATATCCGTTCCGACTCCGAATGTAAGGCCTTACCCGCTGCCCAATTGGTGAATAAAGGACATCCCCAAGTCATAGAGATTTGGAACCTGGTATTTATGCAATACAACCGACAAGCTTCAGGCAAATTGGTCGACCTGCCCCATAAACATGTTGATACCGGTATGGGGTTAGAGCGGTTGGCCATGGTGTTACAAGGCAAAACATCCAACTATGATACCGATATTTTTACCCCACTGATCGAAAAAATAGAGCAGATCGCTGGTAAAAGCTACCACGAAAGTACGACTATTGCAGTAGCCATGCGGGTCATTGCAGACCACCTCCGTGCAGTAGCCTTTTCCATTGCCGATGGCCAAGAACCTGGACATGCTAAAGCTGGTTATGTGATACGTCGTATTTTGCGTAGAGCCATTCGCTATGGCTATAGCCACTTGGCTATAAAAGAGCCTTTTATCCATCAATTGGTCCCTGTTTTAGCCGCACAAATGGAAGGTGTATACCCCAACCTAGCCACCGGCTATATCGCACAACTTATTCAAGCAGAAGAAGCTGCCTTCTTCAAGACATTGGTGGCGGGATTGCGCCTCTTCCACCACCTAGATCCAAGCAAGATCCACCAAGGCGTAATAGCAGGCAATGTAGCTTTTGAACTCTATGATACCTATGGCTTCCCCTTAGACCTTACTCTATTGATGGCCAAAGAGAAAGGGTTGATAGTAGATGAAGCCGGTTTCCAACAAGCACTCCAAGCCCAGAAAGCACGTGCAAAAAAAGATGCCGCCGTCTCCCAAGGCGATTGGCAAGTGGTCCATCCATCTGTTGAACCTTCTTTTGTCGGCTATGATCAATTGGATGTCACGACCTCTATTGTACAATGGCGTACCTTTACCAATAAAACAGGTATGGTCTATCAATTGGTATTAGCCGCTACCCCTTTTTATCCAGCAGGAGGGGGGCAAGTAGCCGATACAGGCGTGATCCGATCGGGTACACAGTCTATTGCAGTGGTAGATGTACAAAAAGCACATGGTTTAATTGTCCATACTGTTGATCAGCTGCCGGCTCAGTTGGAACTACCTGTAGTAGCACAGGTAGATCCCATACAACGTACCCTGGCCGCTAACAACCATACCGCCACCCATCTTTTACAGGCTGCCTTACAACAAATATTAGGTACCCATGTCGTCCAAAAAGGTTCCTTGGTGACACCCAACCTATTGCGCTTTGATTTTGCCCATCCTACCAAGTTGTCTATGACACAAATAGAAGCAGTTGAAGCGATGGTAAACCAAAAAATCAGGGCCAATATATCCTGTCTAGAACAACGTAGCCTTCCACTTCCTGAAGCCAAAGCTATGGGTGCACAAGCCCTATTTGGTGAAAAATATGGTGCAGTAGTACGGGTTATTACCTTTGATCCCGCTTATTCTGTAGAACTTTGTGGCGGTACCCATGTATCCCATACCGGACAAATTGGCTTTTTTAAGATCATCCATGAAACCGCTATAGGTACAGGCATACGCAGAATAGAAGCCCTAACCGCCCGTAATGCCCACCATTTTGTAACCCAACAATCCGCTACCTTAACCGCAGTAGCAGATCTGTTTCAACACCCCAAAGACCTCGTACAAGCAGTAGCAAAGTTGCTCTATCAAAAAAAGCAGCTCCAGAAACAGTTGAGCCGCTATCAAGCCAAAGCTGTTCAACAAATCATCCAACAACTCTCTCACCAATTGGAACAAGTCGGTGACCTTTACCTACTGATTCAAACCGTCCAACCACCCCATCCCCATGCTTTGCAACAGATTGCTTTGCACTATAAGGCCCAATATCCCAAAATATTTGTCCTATTGGCCGCTACATTTGAACAACAAGCCCATCTAGTCATATCGGTATCCGATCCATTGCTACCATACAACGATGCCCATCAGATGATGCAATCCATAGCCCCTCTGATTGGCGGTAAGGGAGGAGGACAACCTTTTTTTGCAACCGCTAAAGGCAATCATCCCACAGGTATAGCAACTGCATTACAAGCAGCAAGGAAAGCCCTCCATGAACCCATGAAATAAGAGCTTGTTTTGCAATAACCCCTTATTTAAGCTATAGATCGGCCATCTATACCTTATGAAATTTTGTGTATGATAAGAGATTTTTTTAAATTTCTACCAGGGGCATATAACTTCTGGGAAATGCCTTTTAATTTAAGACTATTTGAACTTATGGACCAAAATATAATAGATATTACAGATGCGCAGTTTGATAAAGTAATTAGCCAACATAAACTTGTTTTAGTAGATTTTTGGGCGCCTTGGTGTGGCCCTTGCCTACAACTTGCGCCTGTGATAGAACAGATTGCTACCATTTATAATGGTAAAGCATTGGTTGTCAAGCTTAATATAAGTGAAAATAGTAAAACCCCTTCTAGATATTTTATCAGTACCATACCTACTATGTTGTTGTTTTATGAAGGTCAGCAGGTAGATCGTTTGGTAGGGAATCTCCCTATTACGCAAATTCAGCCCTCTTTAGACAAATATTTGCCTTAGTAGGGGGCTTGTTCTCATCTATTCCTCAGGTACTTTATTTTTATGAAAGATTGTATTGGTCTTTTTTTGTCCTTAATCTTATACATGCAACGTTGCAATAGTCTATTATTTGTGCACATAGCTGCCCATATTATTATACCCAATACATCCTCCATACCCTTTTTCATCCATGCATCCCATTACTAAAAATCTAAAAAGCTTTATTCTGCATTTTGTAGCACCATTCAAGTGGCATTTCATATCCATGGCTTGTTTTCGAGTCTGTTTTGTACTTGATAATTTGGTAGTCCCCTATGCCTTTAAAATACTCGTCACACGACTTACCGCATTAGACAAAAATAGAACAGATAGCTGGATAAAGCTGGCTGGTCCGTTGATCCTTTTGTTAGGGATCATTGGGCTAATAGAGGTTTTATTTCGTCTATTTGACTATATGAAAGTCAAAACTATCCCTGGTTTTGAAGCAAAAGTACGTACATGGATTGTGCGCCGTTTGCAAGGCTATTCCTATCAATTTTTTACAGCCCATTTTTCTGGTGATTTGGTAAAACGGATCAATGATTTAACTGATGGCATTAGTCAAGTTATGATGATGATTATTTCTTCATTTTTGCCTACATTTTGCACTATGTTGGTAGGTGTCATTTCTTTTGCCTATATACATCCGATTTTTGGTGGCGTATTAATGGTTTGGTTGATACTCCATACCGCTACTTACTTTTTTGCTTCAAAAAAGTGCAGCCGTGTTATAGCATTACATGCAGAAAAGGTAAGCCAATTGTCTGGTAGTATAGTAGATGGCTTTACAAATATATTAAGTATAAAACTTTTTGCACCTAAAAATCAAGAAATTACTCATTTATTAGCCCCACAAGCAGCAGAAAAGGAAGCACATAAAAAAGCCTTAAGGCTTATTATGCGTCTACATTTTATCATTAGTGGTCTTTCTATGGGATTTATGGGCATAGGGATGATTGCTTATGTGATCTATTATTGGCAACTGGGTAAGCTTTCCATTGCTGATGTCACCTACATTTTTTATGCTGGTAATAATATGTGTAATTTGGTTTGGGTCTCTGTAGCGGAATTTCCTGATTTTCTTGAAGAAATTGGCTATTGTCAACAAGCTCTAAAATTATTACAAAAAGAACATGCTGTGCTAGATGCATCCAACGCCTCTGTACTTAAATGTCACTCAGCTGCTATTGCATTTCAAAATGTTTCTTTTTCCTATGGGGCAGATAACCCTATATTTCAAAATCAAACCATTGCTATAGCGCCTGGTGAAAAAGTAGGATTGGTAGGTTTATCGGGTAGCGGAAAAACTACTTTTATCCATTTATTACTCAGATTTTTTGAGCCTGATGAAGGTGTAATTACCATTGATGGGCAAGATATCTCCACCGTTACCCAAGCATCATTGCGTGCTGCTATTTCTGTTATACCCCAAGATACCACGCTTTTTCATGCGTCTATTTTAGAAAATATTCGTTATGGGCGTAGGGACGCAACAGATGATGAAGTAATGGATGCTGCTAAAAAAGCAAAGTGTCATGAGTTTATTATCCATCTATCAAAAGGGTACTATACTTTAGTTGGAGAAAGAGGATCAACCCTTTCAGGTGGGCAGCGCCAACGGATCGCGATTGCACGTGCTATATTAAAAAACGCCCCTATTTTCATCTTAGATGAGGCCACTTCTGCATTGGATGCCGTTACTGAAAATGAAATACAAGAAAGTCTTGCTACCATTATGGTCGATAAAACGGTTATTACGATTGCCCATAGACTAACGGTTTTGGCGGCAATGGATCGACTGTTGGTATTTAATAGCGGTAAAATAATTGCCAATGGCCCCCATAAGATGCTCTTAAAGACTAGTCCCTTCTATGCAAATATGTGTAGGTTACAGTTTGATGGGGCCCTATAAAAGGTACGAGAAAGAATGGATATTGATTTGATCAACAAATCAGTAAAAAACGTTGTATCATCTATTGATAAGAAGTAATGGCGTTTGTCTCTGTTCCTGCTTGTAATTTTTCTGCATGATCTGCCACACGTAGAGCTTTGATCATATCCAATATAGTGCCATCTAATATAGCCGTTAAATTATGTTCAGTATAGCCAATCCGATGGTCTGTTGCACGGGCTTGGGGGAAATTATAGGTTCTGATTTTATCTCCTCTTTCTCCATGCTTAACCATAGACCTTCGTTCTATACCAATAGCCTCCTGTTGCTTTTTAACTTCCATATCATAGAGGCGAGAACGCAATACCTTTAAGGCTTTTTCATAGTTTTTAATTTGTGATTTACCATCTTGACAGGATACGACAAGCCCAGTAGGTATATGGGTCAGGCGAACGGCTGAATAGGTAGTGTTTACCGATTGACCACCTGGACCAGAAGAACAAAAAGTATCCTTCCGTATGTCATTTAAATCTAAGTGAATTTCGACTTCTCCTGCTTCTGGCAACACCACTACACTAGCTGCTGAGGTATGTATACGGCCTTGTGTTTCCGTAGCAGGCACTCGTTGTACACGATGTACACCAGATTCATATTTCATAAGGCCATATACATCTTCACCAGCTATAGTACAAACAATCTCTTTCCATCCACCAGCTGTACCTTCTATGGTATATACAGTCGAAAAGTTCCATTTCATTTTTTCCGCGAAACGTTTGTACATTCGAAAAAGATCACCTGTAAAAATGGCGGCTTCATCTCCACCAATACCAGCTCGAATTTCCAAAACAATGTTTCTGCTGTCATTCGGATCACTTGGGGTAAGTGCCTCACGCAATTGGCCTTCTAAATGGACTTTTTTGTCTAGAGCAGCCGTTAATTCTTGTTTGGCAATCTCACGAAAGTCTTCTTCTTTTTCAATATTTAATACCTCTTTTGCTTCTTTTAGATTTTCTAATACCCGTTCATAGTGGTTGTATAAATCGACAATTTTGGATAGCTTGCTATATTCTTTATTGAGTGCTGCATAGGCCTTTATATCATTTAAGGCCTCTGGTTGATAAATCGCTGCTTCTACCTGAAGAAACCGCTTTTTAATGGATTTTAATTTTTCAATCATATGATCCTGATAGGTGGAAAATCCAAATATAGCTTATAGTACTCGGTTAAAATATTTTATGCACCATCCATTTAGCCGTGTCGGTATAGTATAAAAAGGTGTATTTAATAGATACTTTTAGATACTTGATAGAAGCTTGGTTTGGCCTAATCAGCGATAAGTAGCATTAGATAAGAAACGGTAGGCTATTGAACAAATTTGCCTTGCTAATGGCTTTGCGACAAGCTTTAATAGACTTTAATGCACTACGCTTTAAGCTACTTTTTCCACAATAGCATCAAATGCATTTGGATGGTTCATAGCCAAGTCGGCCAATACTTTTCTATTTATATCCATATTACTTTGCTTAAGCTTACCCATAAATTGGGCATACGCCATACCATGTAGACGAGCTGCTGCGTTGATGCGCTGTATCCATAAACTTCTTATGGTTCTTTTTTTTGTTTTTCGATCTCTATAAGCATATAAGAGCCCTTTTTCAACTGCGTTTTTGGCTACGGTCCAAACATTTTTTCTTTTGCCCCAATAACCCTTTGCTAATTTTAATACCCGCTTTTTACGTGCCTTTGAGGCTACCGAGTTAACTGATCTTGGCATGTGTACATTCTAATTTAGAAGTTGATAGTATCTATAAAACTACAGGACCATAGATACTGTAGTGGCGGCATAAAGGCACATTAAATGACTAGCAATTTGCGAATGGTTGGTGCATTCGCTGCATGTACGAGTGTGCTATGGGTAAGTTGCCTTTTTTGCTTGGTGCTTTTAATTTTTTTTGCCAAGCAATGGTTCTTAAAAGCATGCTTCCGTTTGATTTTACCTGTACCGGTTACTTGAAATCTTTTTTTTGAACCTGAATGTGTTTTAACTTTTGGCATATCTTTGGTTATGACAGAGGTTTAATGGCTTAGTGATGGTAACCCATCTATGCGCTTATGATTTTCTGCTAATGGCTGAGCCATCTGGTCAGGTGCTTAGACTACTGCGCACAGATTACAAATCGCAGCTGCTTTTCCTACTTATTCCTATACAACCCTCAAATATAGTGAAAAAGATGTAAATAAAAAGAAAATTTTATCAAAAATAAGCTTATTTTTTATGTATTAGGGGCGCTATGGTTAGACTCATTTTTTTCCCTTCTAGTTTAGGAAGTTGTTCTACCTTTCCATAAGTTTCTAACCCTTGGGAAAACCTCAGTAAGATTAATTCACCTCTTTCTTTAAACATAATTTCCCTACCTACAAATTTAACACAAACTTTCACTTTAGCACCAGTTTTTAAGAAGTTAATGGCATGCCTTAACTTAAAATCAAAGTCATGATCGCTGGTATTGGGACCAAAACGAATCTCCTTTATGATAACTTTTTGTGCATTATTTTTTATTTCTTTGTGCTTTCTTTTTTGCAAGTATTTAAACTTAGCATAATCCATTACTTTACAAACCGGAAAATCAGTTGCTTTTGTAATTTCTACTAAGTCAAGCGCTTGGGATGCTGCAATGGCTAAAGCTTCACGGATGCTATAGACACCAGTAGTGACATTATCCCCAACCAAACGAACTTCTGATGCAGTGATGCGCTCATTTACGTTGAGCGTTTCTTTTATTGTATTTTTCAAATGGCCAAGTATTGATTATGGTCTGTTGTACGGAATGTGTTTAGTTGCGGTAGCATTTTTTT
>ANMQ01000009.1_pt1 | contig 21065 bp, 27 predicted proteins | sample 507748 | NCBI WGS metagenome assembly ANMQ01 (sample SAMN01728977, study PRJNA163505) | wasp metagenome | isolation source: Encarsia pergandiella - a minute parasitoid wasp | collected 2006-10 | reverse complement strand
CTACTTTTAATTTAAAATTTAATTTCCTAAATTAATTATTGAATGAAACCACAATTTCCAAAAGGTCATCCAACTTCTTTAGGAAGCGTTGCAAAAAAATTTGTTCTAAATCTTATCTAGATAACAATTATGGTTTTGTCATGATTGTAATGATGCCATAACGGAATCCTATTGTAATATTTTTAATTCACATGGTGTACCGGATCAATTTAAATTTGATAAATATATGTCTACTATAGTTGATATTTATAAATTAAATAAATAATTTCATGCATTCTACTTTATTTATACAGTATATGTTGTACCTTTGTTGGTTGTTCTACGACTGTTACTTCTATTCTTAATTGTGAAGAATTTATCACTGTCGACGGAAGCGTTTATCCTCTAAAACATCAATTTCCAGTTTGCCCTGAACACGAGTCCATGTAAATAGAATTTCCTCCTTTTTATCATTTCTCTTTGTCGATATAATCATATAGAAAATATGATTATATCACTTTTTAATCTCTTTGCAAAAAAAATATTCAATTAAATTTAATTACCTTTTTCTGTCCGTTTTTTTTCAATTTGTCCAACATAAAGTGCGCTTAAATCTAGTCCTTTAACTTGCTCCCATGTGGGGTTTTTCGGAAATACCACCGGTTTTACCATCTTTATTTTTCTTGTTTTAATGCAATAATCAATGTATAACATGGAGTCTTCTTAATTATTTTATTTTCAATTTTATCCCGATGGAAAATTACAATTTCCTCCTTTTTATCATATCTCTTTGTGGTGTTTTCATATAATTCATATGATGATATCACTATTTATGATCTGCTCATTATTCCTTCTTATCCTGCAACCTAGTTACCCACATAGCGGGTGTGCGTAGCACACTTCACTGACGGTGAAGGCGCATCATGCTCCCATAGCAGTGCCAGCTGCGCAGATAAGACCAAAGGCCGAATTTATTTAAAATAAAAAAATTGATATTTGAACTCATAAATGGATACCTTTTAATATAATCATTATTTTTCAGGTATTTACCTACACAACTCAACCATAGAATAAATGGAAGCTCTGCGCAACATTCATTTTTCTGACGGCATTCTCAAAGGTTGTTCATCAAATTATGGCGAATACGTAAGAGTCTTTTCTCGTACGACTCGCCCCGAAACCATTCATTTGGGCAATGTTAGGTTGGAAGAAAAAATTTATTCTGTCAAAGGATTACATATTTTCCGTTCAAAGGCATTCGTAAAAAATAATTGTATTGATTGCAATTATCGTTGTGATCACAATTGTAATTGTGGTAGTAATAGTGTTTGTCATCTAAAGATTCCCATTTTCAATATTGGACGATATACAATTAATTTTACGGATCCCGAAAATGTTGTTATTTGTATTGGTAACAAAATTATTAAACCTAAAATTTACACAATTGGTGATCTCATTAACAACCCAAAGTTCCATACTCATGTTTAATTTGGCTTAACAACCCAAAGTTCCATACTCATGTTTAATTCGGCTTAACAACAGAAAGTTCCATACTCATGTTTAATTCGGCTTAACAACACAAAGTTCCATACTCATGTTTAATTCGGCTGCATTCCCTCCTTTATATCATCCCTCTTTGTTATATCATCATATAATCCATATGATGTTATCACTTTTTAATCCAACATCATTATTGTCTTGATATATTATTTTTTGTATTATGTAATGATATCCACAAAATTTTCTTATTTAAAAAATTGAATATTTTACCCATAAGCATTCTCATTACTTTATTTTCTTTTTCCAATGGCGGCTTCTATCACACCCACATCTCCGCACTGGCCAAAATGGCGTTTTGAACATGAAAATGTTCTGTCTGGTGTTCCTGTTTTTCGTTCCATGTTATATGATATGGACACTGGTAAGGCTAAATACAAATGTTTTCCAACAACAATCGTCCTTTCGTCAGATTTTGTTAATGCTACCCCTTACATTTTAAAATCTGTAATCAAATCTCATCTTCAAGATTTTGAAAATAATCACAAATAATCATCCTTCTTTATATCATCCCTCTTTGTGGTGTTATCATATTAGAAATATGATAATATCACTTTTTATGCCGTAGTCATTCTCTCCGCTCGAGTCGCGAAAGCGTCCAATCCATGTAACTCCAACAGAGTGTTCATTACATTGTAATGAATTCACTGAAGGGATCATTTACTATGCAAACTCCGCGCGGAATGTTGTTAAGAGCCATCGCTAATCTAATGTAAAAATTATTTATTAACAAATCCGTTTATTAATTTCTAATCAAAACATTCATAACATAGAATATCGTCTAGTGTATTTAATCTACGAGAGCACCATTCGCAATATCCATAATAATTTTTGACGCATTTACTACAACATTGTAAATATTTTCCCCTGCTCAACCAAGTAGGTTCTCGAATAATAGTATGCGCATTATTTTCATTAATAGGTTTTTTGCATTCTTGGCATATACAATATATCTTATAAAAAATACTATTTATAATGCCACTTTTGTGTGTTTTATAATTGTATAATGATTCGTTTGATTGCCAGTACCATACTTTTATATTACGCTGTACAAAACAATCTTCATGATAGTCACTATCATTATCATAATCATTTTTATCAGCTGTAGATCTTCTATTAATTGTTATTTTACCAATAAGAACACTTGATTTGCTAAAATCAACAATCATATCTTTGTAATTATTTTTATAATGTATATTTGCGCGTCGGTGATCAAGCACATCTCCTATGCATTTTTCTAGACTATATTCATAATTAGCATTTGGCAACTTCCAAACATTCGCTATTTTGAAGATTTTTCGTAAACGTTTTAAATTATCACATCTGCAGTCTACTGTAGCGCAAATAGTACCATTACACAATCCTCTCTTTGGATAACCTTGTACATCACGTATTAAAACTGTCGCTAATTTTAGTTCACGTAAATAAGGTAATTTAGGAAAAGCCATCTTATAACTAATTTGCTTTGGTATTTTGTCTAGTTTATCTAGAACTATTTTTAGACAACGAGGATTATTATAACGTATTAATAGTATGAGACACTGGTTCAGCAGATCAATTGGTTGGTTTAGTTTTTCCATTTAAGAAAAGTTTAGGGTACAGTTTAAAAACTGCCCCTTAAATATTTCTAAAAATTATAAGGTATTTAATAGAATATTTTTTCAATTTTATTAATGAAAATAGTCGAATATTATTAAAATTTATTGTTAAATTATAATAATAATGTTTTATTTTGCACATTCTACTAATTTTGATAATTTTAGAAAGATAATAGAAAGTCGCTATATTTATGCTCCATATTATGCACCATATGAATTACATGGATTAAGTTCAAAAGTGAACCGTTCTAAATATATTTTTACTAACATTTTTCTTAATGATCTCCCACTCAAAGATGATGAAAGAAAAGGTTTTGGCGATATATCTATTATTATAAATCCTAATATACTCAAATATAAAACATGTTATTTTAATGTCGGTTGGTATGGGCATGTTTATGATAAAACTATTATTATGAACGATAATATTCAATTAGTGTTAGATTTAGCTAGGAAAAATTATCGCTATCCATATCTATTAGCTAATGAAGCTTTATTTAAAAAAAAATTTCTACCAAGTTTATTTTAGCAATCGTTTGTCGTGAAGAATATATCAATGAACTAAGAATATTTCTCGACAAATATAATATGCGGCGTGTTAAATTTTTTAATCATTATCCTAATATTAGTAAAAAATTGGAAAAAAATAAAATTATTTAATAAAAAATATTGAATTTGCTATCATAAAATGTCATATATTCAAGTATATTCTGCACCCGGACTTAATCCTTTACCAATTTCTGCCATAAATCCTGATGTTACTATTTTCAAATGGATTGATAGTTTAGGAGGAGGTATATTTGATGGTCCTTTAGAAGAAGGAACATCACGTCCAGATGGTAAACCAGCCAGTGTTGGTGTTGCCACTACTAACGATATCGCTATTGTCACAATTGAATATCATTTTGCCGCTGCACCACCACCTACATTATCTTTTGCTTTAGCGTCCGCGCTTAATCGTAATAATTATGATAATATCTTCTGAATCAGCAAATTTTATTCTTATTCCATATCTCTTGCATTATCTCTGTCATTTCATCATATAACCTATATAATGAAATCACTATCTAAAAATATCATAAAATATATTCTAATCAATAATCATGTTTCATATTTTTTGTAATATATATCATTATGAGAATATGTAATTTTGAAAATACTCTTTTTCATATCATTTTAATATATCGAAATATTATTCGTTCATTTAGATAATTTCAATTTTTTTATAATCTTCTCATATAATCCATATGATGAAATCACTATTTATTTTTTATTTACACATTTATTTTATTTTCAAATTTTTTTAGTCTAAATCAAAAATTTGAAATTTTAATTCCTAAGCAGTCCCATTTATTTTTCTTCCTAATCAGGACTAAACATCCACACTCTTAGCTTCTACGCTAAAAACTAACCAGTATGGCCAACATTAACAGTCTTCCCGCTCCTACGCCCATCCCCACTTAAGATGAAGGTCGATGAGCGCTGGCAACACTTCGATACTGCTTCTTACCCCGACAACTACATCAAGGAGGGTAGCGTTAGCTTCATCAAGGAGGGTCTCATCTGTGTTCTGATTTCTAACTGCACCTTCATTCGCCTCCCGGAGAACCATCCCTGGTTCAAGCTCAGTGTTACCGAGGTTATCGATATGTACGGATACCCTACCAACACCATCGGCTGCGCCATGAATATGAGACACTTCTCTCCCAACTCCCTTGTTAAGGAGTCGAAGAAGTGGCTCATGGAGCGCCTCAGTGCTACCGATGCCCTTGAGTTTTTCGGCAATGACCTCGTCGCTAATCTCGGCAAGGATACTCCCAAGCGCTGGCTCTGCATTACCTATAACAACCTCATCAACCCTACTTGGTCCATCAGCTCGACCGTCAAGCTCTCGAAGGAGTATCGCTTCCGCGACGCTCGCAACGCTATCGAGGCTGCTCTGAATGCTTCCAAGTCGACGGGTGTGCCAACGGTTGTGCCTGCTGCTGTACCGACTAAGGCTGATGATTCTGAGTGGCAGACGGTTAAGAGCCGCCGGCGTTAAAACTTGTACTTACTATTTATTGTAATATCCTCATATTAATTAATTTGAGGATGTTGCAAAACTTGTATTTCTTATTACACATTTATTCCTTTCAATTTTATTTTTCCTCAAATCTAAATAAAAAAATTTGATTTTTTAAATCATAAGCAGTTCCATTATATTATTTTTCCTAATCAGAACCAAGTTCACACACACAGCTTCTCCGCTAAAAAGACAACCATGTCCAACATCCCTGTACCTGTTTTTAACCCCGTCTACGAGGAACTGCTCAAGACAAATGTGGGAGACCGCTGGCGTCATTTCGACAATGCTGCTTACCCTAAGAACTACATCAAGGTGGGCTCAGCTGGCCTCTTCAAGTTGGGAAACTACATAGCGGTTTTGACCGATTATTGCACCTTCATTCACCTCCCTGAGAACCATCCCTGGCTCAAACTCACCTCTGACGAGGTTAGTGATATGGCGGGTTACCCCACCAACACCATTGGCTGTGCCATGCATAAGGCACACTTCTCGCCTGCACACTGGACAAAGATGTCCAAGGAGTGGCTCCTGCAAAAATTCACTGCGCCCGAGGCTCTCGAGTTTTTCGGTTCTGACCTCCTTCTTCAGCATCTCGGCAAGAATACTCCCAAGCGCTGGATCTGCCTTACCTATGATAACCTCGTCCGCCCTGGTCAGGGTCGCAGCCAGACTGTCAAGCTCTCGGAGGAGTTCCGTTTTCGCGATGCTCGCAACGCTATTAATGCCGCCCTGGATGCTGTCAAGACTCCCAGCGAGGTAGTTGGCTTCCCTCTTGTTGCCACCCAGCCCATTTCTCGCGCTACATCCAAGCCTATGTTCATTCTGGATGTGTGTCGTGAGCCTGAGTCAGTGACACCTGCAAAGGCGGAGGATTCTGAATGGATGACTACCAGGAATCGCCGCCGTCGTTAAAATCGACTACTTTTAAATAATTATTTATTGTAATATCCTCATATTAATTAATATGAGAATATTGCAAAACTTGTGTTTCTTATTATTTTATTTTCGAAAACATTTCTATTATTGATTTGTTTTTTCTCGAGTGTTAAACTTTACCCACTTCTTAACTCAATTATTGCTAAATATATGCATAATGAAATATGTTCAAATATATTTTGGGTAATGAAGGGTCCCACCTTTTATACAAATTATGTATTCGCTCATTTTCTTTCTCCGCGCTTGTCATATTTTTTATCGTTCTCACATATACATTTATAAAACTTTTTCCGTCTTTTCGAATTGGTGTTTTGCTCGCTATTGCTTTGCGCATATTTCCTAATGATAACTCTGGTATACTCATCAGTAATTTATATTATTATTTTTTATTTGGGCTTTATCGTAAAATCCTTTTTTAATATCATTTTCTTGTTCATTTGGAAATATATCATATGGATAATATGACATCTTCACAATAAAACTTTATTTACTAATCTAACGCTGTTTTAAATCTAACGCCACTCTTCTTCTCCGAACTATTGATAATTATTTTTTACTCCGCCCTTTGGTCCATAATAAAATTTTCATTTTTAAAACAAATTTTTTTAGAACATTTTATAAAACTCACTTTCCCCACCTCCGTGCGGATTATCGTGTGGATTGTTTTTCATTCATCAGTGTTCATTTTTCATGGTATCTTGTGGATTAATTTTCATTTATTAGCGTTCATTTTTTATAATATAATGTGGATTAATTTTCTTTTGTATCTGCTGGGTTTTTATAAATTTTCGTATGGCTATAACAATGTCTTTTTTTGTAAACAATACATACTTTAAATATTTACATAATTTTTCATTATCATTAGCCTAATCCTCAAATATTTTATATAGTGTATCATTTATTTCACATCCGCATCCAGTTGTAATTTTTTTACCACCAGGATAAAAACTTTTTTATCAATGGTTTTATATATAAATGTCATCACCAATAGTTTCCAATACTAATGATGCTGGTTTAGGTTCGTTAAGAGATGCTATAGACTTTGCAAACCTTAATCCTGGTACAACTATCACGTTTACATCAGGAGCATTTGGCGCAATTAATATATTAACCGCACTCGCTAATATTACTGCTAATAATACAACAATTAATGGGCCTGGTTCAAGTATTACATCGGTAAACCGTACTGGTGCTGGCTCGTATCGTATTTTTACCATTGGTGCTGGTATTACGGTCAACATTAATGGTTTGTCAGTAAGTGGAGGTACTAGTACTAATGGCGGAGGAATACTGCTCGGAAATGGATCAACCGGTACTTTCACAGATCTAAATCTTACCAGTAATACCGCTACTTCTGGTGCCGGTTTATTTGTTTCAACCAATTCATTTTGCACCTATAATAATTCAGTAATAAGCGCATGCAATAGCACTGTTGAAGGTGGCGGTATACATACTACTAATGGGGCAACATGTAATCTTAATAACATGATTATCACTAATAATAACGCTCAATATGGTGCCGGTATATATGTTAATAATACTACAACATGTAATATATCCAACACTGTTATCAGTAACAATAATGGCGTGGTTTCTGGCGGCATTTATAATAGTGGAACGTTAACCATTACTAGTAGTACAATTTCTGCAAATACAAACGCTCCTACTTCAACAGTTTGGGCTGCTGGTATACTTAACTTAAGGAACATCACTATCCAATATTGCACTATTGATAATAATGTGACAAGTACACCTATTGATATTGGTGCAAATAATTTATTAAGTATTTCTTTAGATGTGCCATCTACGGCTCTCATTTCCAATAGTACATTTACAAATGGTCAGGCTAATGGTGTGCTGTCTATACAGAATTATCAAAATACTGCGCTAAATATAGCAACTATCACTTTTGTAAATGTTACAGTACACAATAGTAACAACAATGAAACAATATTAAATGGTGGTCAAAATCCAAATACAGGTACTATTAATATTGGTAATACCGTTTATGATATTTTTACAAATAATGGCATATTTAATAATAATGGCGGTAATTGGAATGTTGGCGCTCCTCTCAACAATGGTGATCCTCAATTACAAAATATTCTGCAAAATAATGGTGGTCCAACTCTTACGCTTTCACCATTATCTGCCACATCTCCTTTGGTTGATTCCACCGGTAATAATGCTCTTGTTCTACCAGGAGTGACCGATCAGCGTGGTTATATACGTATTATTAACGCTATTGTTGATATTGGTGCTGTTGAATTTGACTCTGTTCCTGTTTGTTATTCTGGCAAATCACTCATTCTCACCAAAAATATTATAACTGGTGAAATAACTGAAACCAAAGCACAAGATGTATTAGCTAATGTTCATGAAGTATTCGATACTAAAACCCGTCAATTTATTCCCATAAAATACAACATTGTGACTGGGTTTGTGAATAGATTTATGTTAATAAAAAAAGATTTGCTTGGTGATAATGTTCCTAATGAAAACTTTTATATAACATCTGGACACAAAGTTATTATAAATGGTCAAAAAATGAAAGCCCGTAAAGTACCTGGGGCTATTAGAATAAAAGTAAAACCAACTATGGTATATAGCATCTGTGTTGATCATGAAAGCGTTATTCAGATCAATGGTATGGATGTTGTCGCTTGGGGTGAACAACAATGGTTAGATTATAGTCGTAATCATAATATCAATTGGATAGATAATAAGAAGATTTCACATCAATTGATAACTACTAATTAAAATATTACTAGTTAATATTTTATCTATTTCACATCTTCAGCCAGCATACAAAAATTTTAACTGTTTTTTAATTTATTTTTCATTTCAAGAGTTATTTTATCACAACAATCAATATAAAGTGTATCGTTTTTGATAACCATTGCAATATCATCATATGAGTAATATGATGATATTACTATTATTTTTCTTTACCGATAATCTTTTTACTTTTCTATTAAGACAATCCTATCCATCGGTTTAGATAAACAAAGCATAATTATCCATAATCCATATAGGACCCAGGACTCTTTGGTTATCCTGGAGAATAAACAGTTTCCGAATCATTTTTTTCTCATACCAATTAAGATCAAGTGTATGACGATTCGGATATTTCCTCTTTTATTGCACGTATTTCCTTGGTGTTAATGATGCTAAAAAAAATAAAAATTGTACATCAATAAAAAATCCTATTAGAAGACCAATTGTTCCACCAATATCTCGAGCTCTTTCTTTAGGGTTATCTGTTTTTTTTTCAAATAACCATCCAACACCAATCCCAATTATAAGACCAGTCATTGACGCCATAACCATAATTTATTAATGATTAATTTTAATTTACAATTAACTCGTTTATTCTTTAAAAATATTAATCTTTTTTATCTAAAGCCGATATTAATACATCAAAAAATATATCTCAATCCATCCCAATTGTTTCGATATCATTTAATAAATTTTTGGGCTTATAATTAGATAAATCAATTCGGTATTTTATTAAAATTTTTATAATTTCCAGATGCAAATTTTCAAAAATAATGTCTCTTATAATAATGTTATCAGTTGTTTCATAATACTTAAATAATTTACTTTTTAATAATGAATTATTTTCATCGATAATTTTCCCATTACTATAAATATATTTATATGGTATACATTCTTCGCTCATTATAATTATACTATTTTTTGCAATATATATTTATGCCAATATATATTCCAACAATGATTACTAGTCGTGAACTTATTGAAATTAGTACTGATAGTGCTCTAAGTTTATTAGTGTCGATGCAAAGATTTTAGAATAAAAAACAATTATTTCTGAACTCGTTGAATATCTTGATGATTCTTTCCTTGCTGATAAAAAACAACACTAATTTGTAAAATTGGTATTGTTTTTATTATGCAGTAATCAGGTCATTAACCGCGCGGAGCACTGCATTCAGCGTAAGCAGAACTTCGTGATCAAGTATGCAGTACATCTTGTTGTTACGACAAGCTGCTGTGACAACAGCAATTGCCCGCTCAATGCGCGGCTTGAGCGTACCCAGTAGATGCTGAACGGTGGCATCCTTTAGCTCGATGCTACCTGATTTGCGATACTTGTACTCAGCACTGAACCAAACACAATGCGTCAACGGAATAGAACAATGATATGCGTTTGGGCCAGTGTATGTAGCATCTGTGTAACTGCCCAAGGCCTTTGCACTCGGAACGGGGGAATAACCTGTAACCTCGCTAGCCATCGCGAATAGCGGCTTGAAAATCAGAGTTTCGAATTTTGCACGCGACTCCGGTGTCTCAGTCTTTGCCATGATTGCATGGCAAAGGAAATTCACACTGGCCTGGGTATCATAGAAATCACCATAGACCTCAAAGAAAGATTTGCCCTTGTGCTCAAAATATGGGGCATAGATCTTGATGTTGCGATTCACCGGATTGCAATAGTACTGGCTGGGCAAATAATGGTCACGCACCAAGCAGGTGTCGCTGGTCGGGGCAACGGGGCTAGCAGGAATCTCCATGGTTGGTTTGTTTTTCACTCTAGTGAAAATGTGGAATAATGTGGATAATAATCTTAAAACCCTTTAACATTTTGTTTTTCAACTTTTTTATTATAAACACAACACTAATTTGTAAAATTGGTATTGTTTTTATTATGCAGTAACCAGGTCATTAACTGCGCACCTCATACCGCGTCGCATGTACTTCCATATCGAGTCGGCAGTACCGCATGTTGTTGTGGCAAGCGGCATTCACAACTGCAATTGCCCGCTTGATACGCTCCTTCAGCATGCCCAATAGGTGCTGAACCGTAGCATCTTGCAAAGCAATGCCATCATCGTACCAAACACAATGCTTCAAGTGTCTCCAGCAAGCAAAATTTTTTAGCATATTATTTTTATCTATGTCCATCATAATATGCATCATTGTAACAACTCTGTATAAAAACTCCTTCCTCACCATATTTTAATTTATTCATCTTCCTCCATTCTTCACATTCTTTTTGGGTCATAAATATTGGACTATATGGTGCCTCGTTATCATCCTCTCCTTTATATAAATAATGTACCATTCGCGGTGCGTTTTTACCAACAGGTATATCAAATTTATATCTGCCCATTTCTTCTACATTTGGTCGCAATACAGCATTATCTCCTATTTTGTGATATAAACTTGTACCATATTTGTATAACACTATTTCATATGACATTCCCCTATTAATAATATTACTATTTTATTTACGTATCTGTAATTTATTTTTCAAATTTTTAAATATACCCCTATTTAAAATAAATTTGAAATATTAATCTTTAGATGTACCCATTCAATAACTTTATTAATTAGGACTTCTAGCTGATCTAAGCTAAACAATGTCTGTTACTGTTCGACCCATGCCTGTCTGGCAGCCTCGCTATGGCCTCTGTAACAGCGAGAACTGCTCGGAAAAGCCCTCGTTCTGTCTGCAGGGTTCCCGCGACTATCCCTACCCCCGAACATTCCGTTTCTCTTGCAACGACCATGTTGACCAATTGACCCAGGTCATCCAACTCGAAGAAAGCACCGAACCGCGTGCTTCTGCAGGTATCCCGATGTAATTTAAATGATTTTCTTTATATCGAACTGCTTTGTCATATCATCATATAATTAATATGATGATATCACTATTCAAATATATATTATTCGTTCAATGGTTAAATAATTATAAAAATTTTTACGCAAAAATAAAAAGTTATGATGATATGAAGTTTGCAATTTCTACCATTAAAAATATATCCTAAAAGCAAAATTATAGATAAAGCCATTGATAAATTTATGATTATAGATTTAATTACAATTAAATTTTTTATTGATATCAATAAAATTGAAATTTGAATTATCAAATAAATAAAAAATCAAAATATATTTGATTATCAACATGAAAAATCAAACAACTTTATTTATATTCTATGCATTAGGTGATGTACAAAATGCATCATGGAATTATGATCAATTGCCTTCAAAATGGTGGTGGGTAGGTAAAGGTACTACAATTCCTTGTTTTTGTGGTCCCAATAAGGAGATGGATAAAGAAAAATTTATACAAAAAAATCCAACAACTTTGGATTTTCCTAGAGAAGAACAATTTAGTGGCCCGGTTGATACACAAGATTTAATGATAAAATATTTGGACCAATATTTTGAAGAATTAGAAATTAAAGGTTTTATCAAAAAATACAAAATCAGCAATGTATATGATCCCTAATAACTTCCATTGTCATATCATCATATGAATTATATGATGATATTACTATTTTATTTTTTACATTAAAAATTTGAATTATTATTTTGACATAGCAGCATTTATTAAAATGATGTCAAATGATCCTCGACCAGTTGATACATCATGTGAAAATTTGTCATAAAAATCTTTTTGAAAAAATTGAAATTTTAATTCTTAGATGTATCCATTAGTATTATTCTTATTGGGGGTCTTTACTTCTAATATTTGAGAATCCAAGGAACTTAAATTGGGGACGACTCGGTCTATCAATATATCTCTTGACGAAATATATTTAGGAATCCAAGAAACCCAATTAAATGGACGACTCGGGCAAATATTAGCGGTGAGCTACCCACTTCCCGTGTAAAGATTCTCCCTATTATTATTCTTATTTTTTAATAAGAATAATAATAACTTTCCTTATTTCAAAATCTCTTAGTAATTTCATCATATGGATAATATGATGAAATCACTATTCAATATTTCGATAACATTTTCCCGCCATAATTCCAATATAGCTATGCCATATAAATTTGTTGCTCCTTCTAATTCTAAATCGACACCTTTTGAATTTTCTCCGCCAATCTACGTATCCCTTCTGTTATTCGATGTTCTGGCATATTCACTATTTTATTTTTACCGTTATCTACATTTAACTTAACAAGATATCCAAGTTTCAAATAATCTTCCAAAATTAAAAAATTACATTACGCCAATCAAAGAAAAGAAGCAACTTTCAAACTTGACGGACATTGGTATTCCCCAGGTAAAACTTGGCTAAATTGGAGTATTGAAAATCTAAATTCACCAACGAAAGCATATTTTTATGTTGTCGTTTCTAATTATACAACTTTAGCTAAACCTGATATAAATAGTGTTCTAAAAATCACAAACGATACTGATTTTGACAATTTTGTTTTTAAATACGGTGCTATTTCACTGGACGCATATCATTCTATTTTAATTGATTGGTCTAAAGTCGAAAAAAATTATGGTGGAATAGAAATTATTCCTTTTTTGTCTGAACGTTATAATATTATGTGGAAGAATGCGTCTGATTATTCTATTGTTTTAAAAAATTATAAATTACACGGCTTCAATCTTGACGAATCCAAACTTATCTTTTATCAAACGTGGGACATCGCGTGTGGTTGTATTTGGAATTCTAATGCCATTAAAAATTTTTACATTATTTCTAAGAAAAAGATAAATTGAATCTTATTGAACAAATCTATTTTTTTAATATATGATGATTGTTATGTTTTTCCAGTAGTTTTTTTATTTTTATATATACAAAATTTATATATAACGAATGTCGATTACAATCGTTTCGTCTAACGCTGATTCTACTGGTGCTAGTACAAATACTGTTTTGGTAATGGGTGTTACTGGTTCTTTGATAGCCGGTGATTTTATCGCAATTAGTGGCAGTGCTTATCCTAATTCGGAAGGTAGTAATCCTGGAGTTTTGCAGGCCACTATACAAGTTGATGCGACACCCCTTGGTGTCGTTCCCATACTTCAAGCAGTGAGTCAACCGTTATCACCACCTGGTGCATTTAATACTACTATCTTTGGATTTTTAGTCACAATTCCTGGAACGTACACAATAACATTGACTGCTGTTGGAGGCGCTCCTGATCTTCTTATGTTGTTTTCAACTGTTGTAAGAGGCGCTAATCCGGGTACTATTGTATCAACCATTAGTAATAGTCCTCCACAAGCTGTTAGTTCTGGTACTGCAAATGCTATTGCTGGCAAACAGCTTATTATTGATTTCCCTCAAGTCGTATATCCACCCGGTGATGAAAATCCTATTTCTATTACCAGTGCAAGTGCAACGGCTATCACCGCACAACAAAGCCCGAATCCAGGCGGTCCTAGTCGTAAAATAGCTGGAACGGCCTTTTCTAGAAATGTATTAACTGGAGCAATTACATATAATTTCCTTGGCTTTGTTACATTCTTTGCTATACCATCAATCGGGTTTGACAACACAATTGTTTGTGTCGGTCGTGATAGTGAAATTCTCATGGCGGATGGCACTTACAAACGTATCCAACATATCGAACGCGGTGACCTAGTTGCTGCTGATCTTAATGGAGGTGTCAATAAGGTTGCTCGTCTTATCGAAAATAAAGTATCTGGTATTACTCCGCTTTCTGTTGTCAAAATATCTCAAAACGCCCTAGGTGAAAATAAACCATCAGCTGATCTTTTAATATCCAGCGGACATCCTATTTTACATGAAGGAAAAAGATATCGTGCGAAAGCTTTCCGTCATATTCCTGGTGTAGTATATCACGGCCGTGATAGACATACTGCTAGTAAAATTCTTCCTGTAAATGAAGATAATGAAACATACTCTCTGTTCAATCTTCAATATGAACACGATGGTTATTTTATTGCTAACGGTATCGTTATTGATAGTATTCCCGTTCTTTCTTATTTATATAATCTTCCCAAAGAACTCTACTTCGATCAAGATTTATATAACAATCAACAACCTTTTGAAAAACCTGTTGTATTAAAAAAGTTTTAAATATTATTACACACTATCAAGCGTAGCAGCGCCCTCGAACCTATCAAATGTGAAGAAACTCCATCCGCGTCTTCACTTGATGGACTCGAAACATTGGACTTGAATATAAACATAAATGAAAAAATTATGTCTCGATCCATACACGAATGGTGACGGACACCTTTTCCTGTTGCTCATTTAAAAATTATTCCCCAATCTGTTCCTATTAAAGTATACAATCCAGAAGATGATCCTAATTATTGTCATCCTGTTGATTAATCTTTTTTCTTTATGACTTTTCTTTTTCTTTTTCATATTTACATGCACTTTTTAATATGTTATTTACATTTGTATAATATGTATAATCATTTCCAGGATATCTGCGCATATTTTTTAATACATCATCACCAACACATTTAGATGGATCCGTCGTATTTATCATACAATGTAAAAATTTTCCATATATTTCGCAATAATTTGTATTTGACATTTTTATTATTGATTATTAATCGATTTATTTTATTATTGATTATTAATCGATATATATTTTCCTTTTTCAATTTTTTCAAACCTCTTTGTGGTGTTATCATATTAGATATATGATGACATCTCAACCATGCGTCTCCAAAAATACTCAGCATAATAATGAAAAAATAATAACTGTTACTCAAAAATAATATTCAAAATATTAATGGTGTAATGCCAAAACAGTTTTACAATTATGTCATTTTATCATATTTTTCATATGATAAAATCACTTTAATTACGAGCGGCCTTTGGTTTTTTATATAGCGTCTTTAATCGTTTCCAAATATCTTTGAATATCTAAATATTCACGTGAATTACGAGCAAAACATAAATTTTTATCTTTACAACGATCATAAATATCACCACCATAAACTGCTTCTGTGTTTGCGATACGTAAAGTTGCCACTTCACTCGTCAATTGTATATGTTTTACGTATTGTAAATTATAATATGCATCGTTCACTCTCATAAAATTGTTCGAACGCTCTTTTGATTTTATATTGTAAGAATTAGAATGAGCATAATTTCGTTGATGATTTGTTGTCTGTCTCGGAATTGGTCTTGACCTAATTGCCCTAGCTGCCAACATATCTTGTTATATCAATGATTGTTTATTATTTTTATTTTGTGATATTATTTTCATATAATTTTTCAATTTTTTGTACCAAATAAAATGATCTATCATTATTTGTATTTGTATCTATTTGTCATATCATCATATAATTCATATAATGATCCCACAATTTATTTACTCACTATTATCTCCATCTAATTCTTCAATACAATTTTTATACGTTTCTTTCGAAGGATTAAACATTCCGAATTTTTTCTCTATCGCTCGTAGTCTCACTTCTTTTAAACAAAAATAGGTGACACAATCATGATAGGCACTGCTACGTTGATGAATATGCATACCTTCTAAATCATCATCCGTCATACCATATATTTTTTTGAATTAGTTTTTGTTATTACTAATTTTTTAAAACATTCTTGACATGCTCTAACATCATATTTCGTTGTGAATTTCTTTTTACAACACATGCATAAACCGGTTTTTGATTTTTTAAATATTTTTTCAATATTGTATTTATATTCTGACATTTATTATTTAATGTGTTTTATTATTTATATTATTTATATTTTTGGCTTATCATATAATCCATATGATGACATCATTATTCTCCTTTTAATATGGAAAATATGAAAACAACAAAAATACAATCTAATACTTATCTTTTCTCAGTATCATAATGTATATTCGATCAGAGTTGTATTATTACAACATGGACAAAATGCCAGAAAACATTTACCTTTTATTTTATCGTTCCTTACGATCAGTTTACTTCGTTTAGTACGATATATACAGCAACATTTATCGCAGATTATGTTATGTGACCATATTTCATTATTTACATTACCATCCACAATAATTTCATAATCATCGGACATTCTTTTTTGGTTTATTGTTATTGTCGTTATTATTAATTACTTTTTATAATTCAAATTTTTGGATAATACAATAGCATTATCAAAAAATTTAAATTTTTTATTCATCATCTATGTAAGAATTTTCAATCGGCATCCCGGTTAAATTCCTATTATCCAATATTATTTGCTTATTTTTCAAATCTACTACATGCGCCCATCCATTTCTTTTGATTCCTACTTCATAGGCTATTTTTGCTTCTTCTATTGTATTTGCTTCATCATAATAATCCCACCATCCTCCATATGGATAATATCTCTCTCCTGAAAATATTATATATCTTTTACAATTGATTTTTTCTGTCATTTATTATTTATATATTTTTCTTCTTTATATCATATTATCCATATGAAGATATCACAATAATTTCTATGCAAAAATTAATAGATAATTCGATTTATATATTAACTTTAATAACCAAGAAAAGCACCTGCGCGTCCTTTAATACCTTTAATACTGATTTGAATTAAAATAATACCGTCCCATTTAATATGAGGAAAATCTGATCTATTCCAATCAGCATGCTTTGTTGTTAAACTAGTAATGTTCCTTGTAGATGTATTATTAGCACCACCGGTATCACTGAATTTTAGACTAATTGTTCCTCCTGCTGGATCTATCTCTGTAAGAACCAAATCGATTAGTCGAAATATAGTATTGGAGATAAGATATATATTTTCTCGTGGTATATATTGTAAATATCCTGATTGCCCTTGTAGTGTATCGAATTGCATAATACCACTAGCTGTAACATTCATATTGCCAGTAAGAGTAATATATCTGTTACTATTTACTGGTGTCCAACGTCCAATAATACGTGTATTACCCGGATATTGTATATTATTAAAATAATCTTCAATTGTTGTTGTTACTGGACTAAGTATTTCACCAGTGGAAACCAAACTATCAGCACTTCCACTAATATTAATAAATTGGAATACGATGCTTCTAATATTGTGTAAATCTATGCCAGCGAATTCGCTTGCTTTCCATTTGACAAACGAATAATTCGTATTAACTGCTTTTGCAACTATTACAGTATGTAATTTATCAGTTAATCCAAGAGAAATATGAGGTAATGGACCACCTATACTTTGAATGAGAAGTCCTAACATATAAACCGGGAATGTATCAGATATATCAATTGTAGCCATATTCGGAATAGTATAAATTAAAGAACCATTCGATAAAGAAAAAATATTCTATCAACAATTGGTGCTTGAAATTGTACACTACCCGATAGGGAACGATCCGCTGTTGACGGTGTAAAAGGATTGCCATTAAATTGATCATTGATTTTTACCATTTTATATATACTAGTATATATTTTATCAAGTATACTGTTCCAGAAACATATATAAAATATAAGCAATTAAGCAGCATGGACTATTACAATTCGATTAATATCAGTTTGGAAACCAACACATGATCTCTGCAAATGAAACGAAGAAAGTATAGAAGACCCTGTTCTAGTCTCAATGATTTTCTTTATATAAAACCTCATTGTCATCTCATCATATTAGAAATATGATGAGATCACTGTTAACTCTCGTTATTATTTTCCGGCCATAATTCCAATATAGCTATACCATATACATTTGTTGCTCCTTCTAATTCTAAATCAACACCTTTTGAATTTTCTCCGCCAATCAACGTACCTTCTATTATTCGATATTCTGGCATATTCACTATTTTGTTTTTATTGTTATCTTCATTTAACTTGACAAGATATCCAATTTTGATGTGATATTTTTTCCCTGTAAATTTTTTTTGTTCATCATTATTAGGATCATCGTCAGGTATTCTTATTTCAATTCCGCTTTCATCACACTCTGCTTCTAATATTACCTTCTTTTTATATTTATCGGTTGTTCTCACATTTATATTGTTTTCTAATTTATCTATTGTATATTTTTTAGCTTTTTCATATTCTTCTATCTTTTTTGATAATTTTTTTAATCCTTTTTTGTATTCTTCTATCTTTTGAATTATTTCTGTTGACATTTTTATTATTTGCAATACAAATATATATTAAATAAAGAAATGTAAATATTATAAAATAATATTGTTTATTCATCTATTTTTCATTCAATATTTTCAATCTTCTTTGTCATTTCATCATATAATTCATATGATGAAATCACTTTTTCATCATTCTTCTATTTCTTCTCTTAACAAATTATAATATTCTTTCGCATATTCTCTTTTTTGAAATGTTATGTATATTTCCTTATCCATATTGTCCCATAAATATATTGTACTTTTTCCATTCGTATCTCATCCATACTTTTCTGCTGTCCAATAATGTAACCATTCATTTAAACCACTAAATTCATTACTAATTGGCCAACCATAAAAAAAATTCATAATTGGATATTTTTGAATAGAATTGTAGCAAGAAATATGATCGTGTAAAATATCATAATTCCATCCATTATTGTTATCCCATTCGACATCCTTATAATCATATGCTAAACGTAATGCAAACCAAAAATCATGATCAGGATAATCGTTAACGGTAATTAACCATGTTGTTTCTATTAAGTTACTATTTTCATAATCGAATTGATCAATTGATTTAAATTCTATTTCATCCGTGTACGTTTTCCATTTATTTTTAGTATGTCTTATTCCGATACCATATTTATTTAAATTATTATATTTAAAGGTCCACGTTTTTACAAACATGAGAAATATTTCATCTTCATGATAAGGATATAACTCATACATCCTATCCAACACAATTCCTTCTTTATTATTATCCAAACATTCAGACCGTTTACGATTAACTCGTTCAAAACGTTTAGCTATTAATTTATTACTATCCCTCAATTCAACGTAAATCAAATAAAATCTCTTACATGTTAATGCTAAATTTATAGAATCCTGATATAAATGAGGATATATATCATAGTATAATATTTTTAATGGTAAAGTATCCATGAATGTATTTAATATGATATTCTTATTTTAATATCATTGTTTTTTTAAATATCAATTTTGAGTGAAATATTGAATTTGATATTTAAATTTTATTACCGATCGAATTAATCAATCTTATTTTTGGTTTTACCAAACTCCATATCTTATCTGCATCATACTTGGATATTTTTGAAAATGTATCGTCAGGCCATTGAGCATCTGTCAATGATATTTTTTTCATTTCATAATAAAATGTTACAGTGTCTAAATTAAAAACAGAATTAAAACCTGTTTTACCAATATATTCCAAACCATATTTTTTTTCTAATGAATTAAAAAATTCATTTGATAATTCATAATCCCATATATCTATTTTGGATATTGGAAATATTCCTAATGGTGTCAAAAAACATGTTGGTGCAAATTTATTAAACCCTACCAAAATTCTATCATCGCAATAGTAACCAGGTACACATTCGTACTTGATTTGTGATGATAATCTATTTTTTAAATGCCGTTTGTTTTCGAGCGATAAACTATTATAAGTTTGTATATAAATTTCACGTGAAATATTTTGCACTTGCGCAAAGTAATTTTTCATGGATAGCAATTGATAATTTTTATAATGTACCAATCTATCAGTTGACAATTTTTCATGATTTCTCAAACAAAAATCTTCTTCAACCAATTCAGATAATTTTGTTAAATCACTCATTTGTTTGGAATAATTACCGACCGTTTTCAAATAAAGTCCTAATTCTAAAAATTCAAATGTGTGTGAAAAAAAATTTACATCACATATTTTGTGGTTATCCAAATTGGATTTTACGCTACCAATATTAATCAATTTATCATTTTCAACAATGTGAATACTCGTAATATAGTCCTTATTCATTGTATCGTTGAAAAAATGTATCCTATGTTTTTGTATAATCGGTTTAAATTTTAACACTTCGCTACTGATTTTATCATTACGTCTCAAAATATTTCTATAGGACTTAGTACTAAAATTTCTTCTTGATGAATTATTTATTCGCAACATCTTAATAATAAATGCACTATTATGATAATAACCGTTATGTATTCATTGTATCAATTTTTGTTATCAGTTTTACATTTTTTGTTGTAAAATATTTAATATTTTACAACAACGTTATTCCGTGACTACAACACATTTATGTGAATAAATTATTATA
>ANMQ01000008.1_pt1 | contig 21768 bp, 14 predicted proteins | sample 507748 | NCBI WGS metagenome assembly ANMQ01 (sample SAMN01728977, study PRJNA163505) | wasp metagenome | isolation source: Encarsia pergandiella - a minute parasitoid wasp | collected 2006-10 | reverse complement strand
GACAATACCTTTTTTACTTAATAAGTCCAAGCTCTTTAGCTTTCCCACTGCCCAGTCCCGCTCAACTGTAGTTTTACCTAATGTCTTGGCTAAGGAATCATTTTCATCCTTTAAATGAGCTATTTCATCTTTGTATGCACTAACAACTTTGGATGGATCAAAAGCTAAATAAGCATGCTCCATAAACTGATGTTTCCAATTTTGAAGTGTTTTGCTAGTTACTCCATACTTGGACGATAACTCTACTAACGTCAATTCTTCTTTTAATAAATCTAAGACTATTTTAGTCTTCTCTACTGAACTAAACTTTCTAACCTTTTTTCTTCCCATTTTATAAACTCGTTTGTGAAACAATAAAACTAGTACAATACGAAACAAAGTATCTAATTTTCTGTCCGATTTTTTCGGTCCACTATACAGCTTGTTACTATCGTTCACGAAATTGATGAAGTTCAAGATAGCTGTGTAATCAGTAAGCAACTTGGTGCAAAGCTGCGCGGTATGGTAAGGGACCATATCAATAGGCAGCGCTATGGTAGTGACGCAGATAAGATCAAGACGCAGGTAGCGCAAGCAAGAAGTCGTAATACCTAAAGGTTCTTGTAGGTCAGTCTGTTCTGTAAGCTAAGCAAAAAGTGCGTTTTATTAGATGGAGTAGGGGGAGATGCTAATTGGCTAACTTGCAGAACAGATTAGTAGAAGCATATTGTATGCTGCTTTCTTATCAAAACAAAGCCTAATATAGGATTTTTATGATTGCTTTATAATTTACTTTTTAGACATTAATGCCTCTATGGCTTCCGCTTCTATAGGAATGTTTTGTGTTAAGTTTTGCACGCCATCTGTTGTGATCACAACATTATTTTCTAGCCGTATACCTATCTTTTCTTCCTTAATATAAATACCTGGTTCTATTGTTAAAACCATATTTGGTAGCATAGTGCCATGGGTATCGCCTAGGTCATGCGTGCTTAGTCCAAGATGATGTGAGATGCCATGCATAAAATATTTTCTGTAAGCTGGTGCGCCTTTAGGCTGGTTTTTAATATCTGCAGTCTTTATAAGGTTGAGTGCAACCAGTTCCTCTTCTACCCACCCACCAATTGCGTTATGATAATCTGAAAAAGATAGCCCTGGCCGCAACAGCCCTTCTGCAGCTTGTAATATACGCAGTACACTATTATATACTTTTCGTTGTCTGGCTGTAAATTTCCCATCAATAGGTATAACGCGTGTTATATCAGCAGCATAATTAGCATATTCTGCACCTATATCCATCAATAACAATTCGCCTGGTGGGCAAGGCTTATCATTCTTGGTATAGTGTAAAATGCAACTATCTGCACCACTGGCAATAATAGGGTCATAAGCAAACCCCCTTGAACCCCTTCGAAGAAACTCATATGAGAACAATGCTTCTATTTCATACTCCATTAATCCAGGATGGACCATTGGTATAGTAGATAGAAACCCAGCCGCTGTAATATCACAAGCCGTTTGTATAAGGGCAATTTCTATCTCGTCTTTTATGCCACGTAGTTTTTGCATAATCGGCGCTAGCCGCGCATATGCATGCAAGGGGTAGTGGTGCTGGCACCAGCGAATAAAACGTCTGTCTCTAGTGGCTATAGGGAAGTTTGCCCTTGGATGTTCATTCGTATTAAGGTATAGATGATGGGCCAAACCCATTAACGTATGAAAAATTCGCTTAAATTCACTCAACCAGTGCACCGTCACAATCCCACTTACACGACTTGCTTCTTCTTTAGTATATTTGCTTCCTTCCCAAACAGCCACTACCGGATTGGTTTCTTTGATAAATAAAATTTCTTTCCATTCCTTTTTAATGGCATCTGGATACAGCAGTAGAATAGTCTCTTCTTGGTCAATGCCAGAAAGATAAAAAAGATCACTATTTTGCACAAATGGCATCGTTCCATCTGTATTTTTGGCCATCAAATCATTGGCATGCAATACTACTAAGCTATTGGGATCAAGATAGGGTTCTAATTTTTTTCTATTCTTTATGAATAGATTTGTATCAATGTTTCTATAACGCATAGGATCGTATGTAGTAATTGGTTGACCACTATTGACATCGGTGGATACCATGCAGCGGTTATTTAAGTAAACTTACCAAATTGTCTTTTGATAACTTGGTACATATTTTTCTTCCATCTGGTGTATACATGGTATTAGTAGATGAAAATAGTTGTGCCAACAGTGCATCTATTTCGATTCCATTTAGTTTTATACCATGTGGTATGCTCGCTTTTTTCGCCAATGCCCTGATAAAACATTCTGAAGTTTCTAATTTTTGCTTGTTGTTGTTCCATTTAAGTTGTTCTATTACGCCTTCCAATAATTGCTTTGGTGAATGGTGTTTTAGTTCTGCTGGACAGCCATGAATAATAATAGTAGATTCCCCAAATGGGTCAATGATAAAGCCCAATGAACGCAAAATAGCTTTATTTTCTAATATAACCATATAATCTACACCGTTTACACTTAGATATTCTGGCATAAGTAACTGTTGTGATGCACCATTTTTATTTTGAAAGTGGTCCATAAACTTGTCATACAGCACCCGTTCATGAGCGGCTTGTTGATCAATTAACAGTGCACCAGACTGTACTTGAACAATAATATAGCTGGTATACAGTTGTACAGCTCTTCCTGCCCCTTCTTCGTAATGGACGGTTCCAACGTTTTGGCTTAAAGGAAAGGTTTCAGGCTCTGCTTTGTGGTCCGGAAATAAACTTTGCCAATCTTTAGGTGATGTAAGGGATGTAGTAGACTTATCTACTTTAAACTGTGTATAGTTTCGTTCTTTTGTTGAATGGGGGGGGGGTACTTGGATAGGATTGCTAAAACGCAGCAAAGAAAAATTGGTATCTTGGTCGAAATCTAAAGAATCGACTACATGATGGGTAGCTAAACTTTTCTTAATCGCCGCTTGCAAAATCGCATAAAGCGCTTTTTCATCTTGAAATTTAATTTCTGTTTTAGTAGGGTGTACATTTATGTCAATCAATTTAGGGTCAATGGTTAAATAGATGGCATAAAAGGGGAAACTATCTGTTGCTAAAAGTCTATCGTATGCATGTTTAATGGCATGATTTAAAAATGGACTTTTTACAAAGCGTTGGTTTACAAATAAAAATTGTTCTCCTCTTGTTTTTTTTGCTTGTTCTGGTTTCCCGATATAGCCTTGTATTGCCACCATATTGGTAGTCTCTTTACAGGGAATCAGCTGTTTTTTATAACTTTCGCCAAACAGATGCACCATTCTATGGCTTAATTTTTCTGGTGATAGATTATATATTTCTATATCATTGTGGTAGAGCCTCCATCCAATTTCTGTTCTAGCAAGTGCTGCATGTTGGACTTCTTCTAGGATATGTTTGAATTCTACTGGATTAGATTTTAAAAAGTTTCTTCGTGCTGGAACGTTATAAAATAGATTTTTTACACTGATCTTGGTGCCTGGTGATGTAGAAATTGCTTCTTGTTTTTTGATTTTAGATCCTTCTATAGCAATGAAAACGCCAGTAGCTGCTTCGTGTAAGCGGGTTTCCATTTCTACCTGTGCTACTGCTGCAATAGAGGCCATCGCCTCTCCTCTAAAACCCATGGTTTGGATTTTAGATAAATCATCTGTATGGGCAATCTTGGATGTGGCGTGCTTTTCAAAACACATTCGAGCATCAACTTTATCCATTCCTATGCCATCGTCAATCACTTGAATAAGTTGTTTACCAGCGTCTTTTATAATAATTTTTATGTTGTTGCTTCCTGCATCTATTGCATTATCTAGTAGTTCTTTGACTACAGAAGCAGGGCGTTGCACTACTTCTCCAGCTGCTATTTGATTAATCAGTAAGTCAGAGAGCAGGTGAATGGTATGCATGGTAGTAATCGAATAGGATGAAGGATATGTGTGCTATTAAAACAAATTTTATCAGGTTAGCCTTTGGATGGCTTGTTTCAATGGTTATGGTTGGCTACTATGCCATCCTATGAAACGCTGGGCAAGCTTTTAGATTTAGAAAAAAGCTATAAATTTGTATGTTCTAATTTTTTTTAATACCATTTAAACAGTCGCCTTTTCGAATGAAAGGTAGTGCACTCTAGGAAGATCAGGCACAAGTTCAAGCTTCTAGATTTTTTAGGTTATTTGGGAGAATTTAATATAACCTTTTTTATTGGCGCGCTTGCGACCTACTTTTTATACAAGTAATCGCTTTTATATACAGTGTTGTATGGCGCGCTATATATTATACATTTTTGATCCGTTTGTTTTTAATTCCAGCTTACATACTGCAAATGGACTATTCACCCAATGGCACCATGCGATTTCCATAATGATGGTTAGAAAAACCTTAGCTTGTGTGGGGTTGGTTTAAAATTTTATTGTTAACAACAAAACAAATTTACGTATGCACCGTAATATAAACAAAGTAAAATTAATATGCAAAGGAAATATGCGCAGAAGCCTATTTTTATCTACTATGGGTACATTTTTATTTGCTTTTAACTGTAATAAAGATGCCCATACCTTTCGTACAAAAGCAATTCAAAATCGTTTACATCCCGATTTTAGAGTATTAAATGACCCATCAGCAGATTATTTTAGTTACTCCTCTTCTATAAAAAACGATCAAGATAGATGGACTGCCTATAATGGTTCCATACAACAAGTAGTTGACTCAACTCCAAGTAAGATGCCCCCAGCAGTAGTAGCAGTTACAGATCATGTTAAAGAACATGTTGAAACTTCTAGTGTATCGATCCAAACAGATGATCACCATGCTGCAACGTCTAGTATATCGATCCAAATAGATAAAGAACATGCTGAAGTTTCTATTATAGCGAATCAAACAAATGGTTTGTTAGAAGAGGCTGATTGTGATGGTCATAAAGATGAATTTCCCGATGATGCCTGGGATCATTCCTTTGATACAGATATTGATACCTATTCTTTTGAAGATGAATATGACGGTTCTATTGTTGATGAGATACTACTTGATAGACTATCAAATTTGTTTAGTGAATCGTCTGATCGTGTTGAGAACAATCAAATTCAGCATGATGATAACCATTCCATGATACAACATGATAAAGAAGATCATGTTTATACTTTTCCTGAAGAGTTGAAGGATGCTCTGAAAAGGACATCCCACACTTTTTTATCCCTAAATATACTACCGGAGGACAAATAGGGGGCCTATGCTGTGCATGGCCGCTGTAGGATAGGGGAAATGTAAAATGGTGCTCCATACACATGTGGGTCTATGGATACCAAAGCTATCTATAAACCCACTATATCTAGTATCTGTTGGCATGGTTGCCTAAAGTAGGCCCATAAAGGAGCTGCTCGGTATAGGGTTGAACAAGATATACTGGGTGGCCTCAACGCATAATTTTTAGCTTATTCAGTGCTTTTCTATATTTATGGGCATTTTTTAAATGTGCTGTATAAGAACAGGCAAAGTAATGCAACCCTGACCAATCCTCTTTTGCTGAAAAGAAAAGGTAATCATGTGGTATATAATTCAGTACTGCATCAATCATTGCCACGCTAGGCAAACCAATAGGTCCAGGTGGCAACCCTTTTCTGCGATAGGAATTATAGGGAGAATCCATATAGGTATCCTCTTGCAAGACTCTTTTAATACCACATTGCTTTTCTTTTAGCGCATAGACAAGCATTGGACAAGATTGAAGGGGCATATGGCGTTTGAGTCTATTTAAATAGACTCCTGCAATCTTAGCAGCTTCTTGTGGGTCGTTTGTTTCTGCTTGAACGATAGAGGCTAAAATGGAGACATCTGTTGGACTTAAGCCTATTTTTTTCGCTTTATTCAGACGTATTGTATGCCAAAAACGTTGGTAAGCCAAATGGATTTTTGATATCAACTGTTCTGCTGTAATCGTCCAGTATATTTCATAGGTATCTGGAATGAACATAGTTAATACATTTTCTCGCGTAAAGCCATAGGCTGATAACTTTTCTGCATCATTTAGTAGTGCCCATAGTGGCGCTTTGGTGATACCTATAGGACGGACCAGCTGATCTATTAAGGAAGCTTTATTGGCCGCAGTAGCAAAAGTAAGCTTAACGGGATGTTGCATGCCACCACGTAGCATTCTAATCATTTGCCAATTATTCATATGAGCCATTATTTTGTATTGGCCAGGCCTATTTTCAGGATAATACCTCAATAAATAGGTTGCCCATAAAAAAGTGGTTCCATTTTTTATATATCCTTCATTTTCTAGTTTACTTTTGAGTTGGTAACGGGTACATCCCTTTGGAATCACCAGCAAACGATTGGGTGCGTGTGTGTTAGGAAATGCCAGTATCGCATATAAGATAATGCAAATTAAAACACCCACCCCAATTATCCATTGCCACTGCCGCTTTGTTTTTAACAAAAAAGCGTAAACGAAAGAAAGATTTACCATGCATGGGTTATTCATTAATAAAATAACTGTCAATTCAAATGGTATAGGCCTGCGTTTGACAGGTGATTATAGGCTGGTATACTTATATTTCCAGTGTGCTGCCTCACCATATTCTGCTATATAGTCCATGCGCTCTGTACGTATTTGTATCTCTAATTGCCCATATTTATAGGTTTCAAAGGTAAGATGGAGCGACTCATATCTACTATCTCTTGGTATACTGATCCAGTCCCTCATAATGTTACATATTGGTTTGTACAGATTGCTAATGATACTAAGTATTTTCCAACAAGCCACTTTTTCTTCTTGCAATGTTTTGCCATCCATATTGGTTAAAATGATTCTAATAGCGGTAAGGTCATGGACTTGATCAAAATCAATCTTTAGTTTTTGAATTTTATGCCAAATAGAATAAACCGATTTAATCCTTTTTTTTATAATAAAATCAATGTTGCGTTCTTTTATAGCTGCTTGCACTTCTTCAGCAACAAAATTTAATTTTTGCTGCCTTTTTATTTTAGTCATGCCAAGTTTGGCGGTAATGGCATAGTAACTCAATGTGTCTGTATGCTTTAACCAGAAATCTGCCAACTTGGTTTGAATATCATATAACCGCATTCTATGAGATAATGGGATATAAAAATGTTTGAGTTCAAGTAGCAGTTGGGCGTTAGAAGGGACCAATTCTGTATCCAGATTTTCGAATATTACGCCACTACAATGTAGGTGAATAATCTCACACATTTGTAGCAAAATGGCTAAAATATGGTGGCAATTTATATTAGGATGATTTGGATAGTTACGAATGGTATCGTTACGTAATCTGTAATCCTTTAACATGGCCACTGCCTCTAGTATGGAAGCTGTTTTTGAACCAAAATGTTTTTCAACAGCTTCTTTTTCAATAAATTTTTTTAAAAAAGCTGGTGTTAAGAGGGCCACTACAACGGTAGGAAGATCTAAAGACATCTCTGTAGCAGCAATCATGGCTATTTGTATCGAATCCTTTACACAACGTTTGCATGTTGCTTTATCCATTTTTTGTTCAAACTGCTCTGCCCATTCATATGCTGTTTGAATCGTAGAGCAAGCTTGTTGCGTATCGTTTGGGTCTTTGCTTACTGCTCTTGCAAGTTGATGTAAATTCCAATTATTTACATCAGGGATTTCGTGTTTTTTTATCATTTGATACAATCAAAAAATTATTGGGTTAACTGGATCTATAAGCTTATATGTTTAAGACTAGGGTTTACCCATTAAGGTAAATTCTCTGTTCGTAAGTTACGAACTTATCGTTCCAAGCGCAAAAATAAACACTTATAGCAATAGCAATACTTCAAAACCAATCCATATAATGCATATTATTTTCATAAAATAATACGTTATTCATATTATTATTATATATATTCTACAAAATAATTACTAGTTTTGCAAAAAAATACTTTTGTTTAGTTTGTTTATGGAATATATTTTTGCTTATGCTACAGCATGCCCTCAAAATTTATTTAATCTTACAATATTTTATACGGATGCAATTTATATACTCCTAACCACTAGGATGTCTTTTAGTAGTTTATTTGTATTTTTAAGTGGTCTAGTTATTTTTGAAAGGCGTTGAAAGTTTACAATCTTTGATATATGGTTACAACTGTTTCAGAGCGCTATCATATACCAGTGATGCCAGATCAGGTCGTGAGGGGCTTGTCTATCGTACCAACAGGCCACTATGCTGACCTTACTTTTGGGGGAGGAGGCCATACGAAAAGAATAGTAGAATCGCTATCTAGTGGCCATTTATTTGCCTTTGATAAGGACCCAGCGGCTGCTAAAATGGCCGAATGGTTTACTGGTAAACCTTTAACCTTTATTAGGGCATCGTTTCGATTTGTAAAGGAGTTTATAAATTTTTACGGTATTCCACAACTAGATGGTATCTTAGCAGATTTAGGTACTTCTTCCTACCAAATAGATACGCCAGGGCGTGGTTTTTCTACTCGTTTTGATGGTACACTCGATATGCGGATGGATCCAAATTCCCTTTATTCGGCTCAGCATATAGTAAATAGCTATACGGTGGAACAATTAGCCGATGTATTGAATGGTTATGGGGAAATAGTAGGCGCGATGGCTGTTGCTGAAGCTATTATACAAGCACGCAAGCGTGCACCTGTTGTAACGACCCATCAGTTGAGCACTATTCTTAAACCATTTGCGCCTAAAATAAAAGTAAATCAGTATCTTGCAAAGGTGTTTCAAGCCATCCGTATTGAAGTAAATAATGAGCTTGTTGCGTTGGAGGAATTACTAAAGCGTAGTGTTGAATGTATGAAACCTAAAGGTCGCTTGGCCATTATTTCCTATCATTCTTTAGAAGATCGATTGGTTAAAAACTTTTTCAATACGGGTAATGTATGGGGCAAGGTACAGCAGGATGGTTATGGCAATCTGTTGCGTCCTTTTGTTCCTCTACAAAAAAAACCTTTTATGCCTTCTGTAGAGGAGGTAACTAGAAACAATCGTGCGCGAAGCGCACGGTTACGGATAGCAGTACGTGTTGCATAACGTTATGGAACCAATCGGTATGCACGGGTCGTTTTTAACCATTATGGATTGATAATGATTATCGAGTTTTTTGCACTTTTTCTTTCCGCATTACTAGGTGGACTTTTGGTGGTTACACACTGTTCGATCCGCATTTTACCACGCTTGCTAACTTTTTCGGGAGGTTATTTATTGGCCAATACTTTCTTGCATTTAATGCCTGAGCTTTTTCTGTCCAAGGTAGTGCCGCTGTATGTAGGGGGGTGTATGATGATTGGATTTTTTTTGCAGCGTTTTATTGAAACCTTTACTGCTGGTGTGGAGCATGGCCATTCTATGGCCCCAACTTCAGGGCATGCTTGTCTAAAAGACTATAAAATGTTTGCGTTTTTAACTTCTATTGCATTTCATGCGCTATTAGATGGTACCCTTTTAGCCCATGGTCATCCTGGTCATGCTACCCAAAAAGGGCTTTTACTGGGTATGATGCTCCATAAGTTTTTGGAAGCTTTTGCTTTAATCAGTGTGTTGCGTGGTTTTAACCTATCTATTAGACACATGTTACGCTATTTGGTGCTATTTGCTTTGGCTTCTCCAGTAGGGTTGTGGCTGGGTGACTATTCCCATCATTATATTTCTGATGGTGGTAGCGTTGTATTATGTGCTATTGTAACCGGTAATTTTTTGTACATTTCGGCTACTATGCTTTTTGAAGCGAGTCCCAATCATCATTCGAACCAGTTTACTTTGTGGGTTAGTTTACTTGGGGCTGGATTGGCGGCATTGGTCCAATTTGTATTATAGTGGGTTGGTTTGCTGCTAAAAAAATAGGTTCGGTTTATAATATGGAGTAAATAGTCTATGGAGCCATCTGATATCAGTAAGGAGATCAAACGTTTGATAGACTTAATTCGGTACTACAATGAATGTTATTTCCAAAAGGGGATTTCTGAAATTTCTGATTATGGATATGACCAATTATTGGAACGGTTAACGCGGTTGGAGGAGGCCCATCCTCATTTAAAATGGCCTAACTCTCCAACTGAGGTGGTTGGAGAACGACTTTCAAAGGGTTTTGAAGTGGTGTATCACCAGACGCCTATGCTCTCTTTGGCTAAAACCTATTCAGAAATAGAGGTGGTGCAATTTGTGGAAAGGGCAAAAAAAATGTTTCCAAATGCGACGATAGATTTTATATGTGAACCTAAAATAGATGGTGTGGCACTAAGCATCCTTTATGAAAAGGGGAGATTGGTACGTGTGGTGACACGGGGTGATGGTGAAAAGGGCGATGATGTCACACGCCATGTGGCCCAATGTTTGCCCTTGCCCCAAAATATTCAAAATCCGCCATGTGACGCATTTGAGGTCCGTGGCGAGGCCTTTATGTCCAAGGCAGTTTTTAAAGCATTAAATAGTGCACGAAAGGCAAAAGGTGAACCTTTGTGGGCCAATCCTCGTAATATTACAGCGGGTACATTAAAGGCGTTGGATGTAGAGGGGGTTAAAGCGCGTCAGCTGGCATTTTATGGGTATGGTTTTTATGGGCCATCTTATACTTGTCCTACGCAACAAGCGGCGTTGGCATTACTGTCTGCGTTGGGTTTTTCTGTGCCACCTACTTATAAGGTATGTCATAATAGTGTGGAAATCATGGCGTATATTCGTTATTGTGCGCAATATAAAAAGGATTTACCGGTTGAGGTGGATGGAGTGGTGATCAAGGTAAATAAGCTGGCTCAACAAGATAGAATGGGTAGAACTTCTAAGTCGCCGCGCTGGGCTATTGCCTATAAATATCAACCAGAAAGGGCACATTCTACCCTACAAAGGGTAACCTTTCAGCTAGGCAGAACGGGAATAGTGACACCAGTTGCGCATTTTAGTCCCGTTCCATTGGCAGGTACTACGGTCCGTCGTGCTTCATTGTACAATGCAGATGAGTTGGCTAGGCGTGATCTTTATTTGGGCGATACGATTTTTATTGAAAAAGGTGGGGAGATTATTCCTAAGGTCGTGGGGATAGATAGGGCGCGTCGCCATACTGATGGCCAGCCTGTTCGCTTTATCTGTTCTTGTCCTGCTTGTGGGACACTACTCCACCGGGCAGCAGGGTGCGTTGCCTACTACTGCCCCAATAAGCAGGGCTGTTTGCCCCAATTAAAAGGTGCTTTACTCCATTTTGCCCATCGGAAAGCGATGGATATTGATGCCTTAGGCCCTAAAACGGTTGATACTTTATTGGAGGCTAAATTGGTCCAAACGGCAGCAGATCTTTACAGATTGCGTTATGATGCGGTCAATGGCTTAGCGGGCTTTCAAGCGCTATCCACGCAAAGATTATTGGCTAATATTCAAGGCTCCAAAACAAGGCCTTTTGATAGGGTATTGTTTGCTTTGGGTATTCAGCATGTAGGGGAAACGGTAGCTAGGAAACTAGCGCTACACTTTAGGTCTATGGAACGGTTGCAAGGGGCCACTGAAGCGGAGCTATTACAGCTACCAGATATTGGAGAGAAGATTGTGCAGAGTATACTGGATTACCTGAAGGATCCTTACCAACAAACCATTCTTAATGGGCTACAAGCTGCGGGGGTGCAGTTTATCTTGCCGGAGCCTGTTGATACTTTGTTGCCATTTTCTTCAAAAAACTTTGTTATATCGGGTACTTTTCAAAAATTTACAAGGGCAGAATGTACTAAATTAATAGAAGCAGCAGGCGGAAGGGTGTTGCCTGCTATTTCTAGTAAAGTGGATTACTTGGTAGCAGGCACTAAAGTTGGTCCATCCAAGTTGACAAAGGCCATGGCATGGGGCATTCCGATTTTAGAAGAAGATGAGCTTATAAAGATGATGGCATGATCCGTTTATACTTAAGTACAAAGCTTTTTATTTTAGGCGTTGTAACCCGCTTGGCCTCAAAAAATAAGACGGTGGCACGCAGCAATGTAGGCTTGAACAAAGCAACCACTATAGGTGTACTCTATAGTTATGAAAGTCCTGCCAAGCATGAGGTGGTACAACGTTTTATTCGAGATTTAAAAAATTTGGATAAGCAAGTTGGTGTGCTTTGTTACACTACAAAGAAAGATCGTATCCATACCAGTAGTCATTTGCGCTATGCTTTTGACCATGGTGCCATTACTATTTTAGGGAAGGCAAAAAGTGACCGCATACAAAAGTTTATAAAAACTTCTTTTGATTATTTGTTTTATTTAGATTTGACGATCCATCCAGTATTGGCATCTATTTTAGTCCAACATCATGCCAAATGCCGTGTGGGTCATTTTGATCCTACGTCCAGAAATTTCTTTGAAGTAATGGTCCAAGTAAATCGGACTACTCCGGTAGAAGATATCAAAAGATTGGCCAGTCAGATGTTGCACTATACGGGATGTATGGAAGGGCAATGACATCATTGCCCAAAGATAAAAAGTACCATTGGTTGACCCATCTGGCTTATAGACTTTATTATGGATATCTACTTAGATCATGCTGCTACTACGCCATTAGATTCAGCCGTATTGGATAGTATGCTTCCTTATATGGCCCATTTTTGTGGCAATCCTGCTTCTGTGCATCGTTATGGTTGCCGTGCGAAAGCAGCGCTTGAAAAAGCTAGAAAAAAAATAGCGACCTTATTGGATGTGGCGCCTTCTGAAATCTTCTTTACCTCTGGTGGTACAGAGGGAAACAATATGTTGTTAAGAGGTGTTATAGAGGCGATGCAAATAGCCCATGTGTTGACTTCTCCCTTGGAGCATCTTTCAGTTCGGATGCCTCTAGAAACCTTGGCCAGACAGGGTAAGATTACCTTATCCTATGTCCAGGTTGACCAAGAGGGGGGCTTTATGTTGGATGAAGTAGCGGAATGGTTAAAAGGCCATCCCCATGCTTTGGTGAGTTTTATGCAGGTCAATCATGAAATAGGGAATATAACCAATGCGGTAGCCATCGGAGCGCTTTGTAAAGCATATGGTGCTTATTTTCATTCTGATACCATTCAAAGTATCTATTGTGGCCTTGCTGACTTTCAGTCTTGTCATCTTGCCCTTGGTTCTGCCCATAAAATACATGGACCCAAAGGGATTGGCTTTGTCTATATAGATGCTAAGGTATCGGTTGCACCACTGATTACGGGAGGGGGGCAAGAGTTAAATATGCGCGGAGGGACTGAAAATGTCGCCTATATTGTTGGCATGGCCAAAGCATTGGAAATGGCTTTTGAGCATAAAACAAAAGTGGTAGCACACTTGTTAGCCATTAAGCAGTATATGATCGAGTTATTGAAAACACATATGCCCGATGTAACCTTTAATGGACAGAGTGCAAGCTTAACCCAAAGCAGTCCCAATCTATTAAATATTTCATTGCCTGACTCAGATGGGCGCGATATGGTTGTCTACCATTTAGATATTCATGGTATAGCTGCTTCTACAGGCAGTGCCTGTACAAGTGGTAGCCATATAGGTTCGGCGGTTATAGCTGCTTTGCAAAAAGAAACCAACCATGCGATACGTTTCTCTTTTAGTAAAAATACTACCTTTGCAGAAGTTAAAAAAACAGTTGATTTGCTAACGCAGCTTTATACGAAGTAAGGTAGTATAAGGAGGCGTGTAAACTACTAACCAACTGTATGGTGGTCTTGATCCGATGGGTTATCGGCACAAATGGCTAGTGCAGCTTTGGCGGCTTCTTCTAAGGCTGCGCCTATCTCTGGGTTTAAGTATTTATTAGCTAGTTGTATATCTATGGCTAGTGTTTCTTGTGCCATATGGTGTACCTCTGGTAGATGCACATAGCCAGCTGCATGGCGCAAATCATAGAGCCGTTCGGCTAGTTTGATAAATAGAACCGAAAGCTGTACATGTTCTTCCTTGATCGCTTCTTTCAAGCGGTTCTGTACATAAAGCAACGAAGGATGATCTAGTTCTTGTCGTTTGTCTGTATTGACTATATTCCATACAAAAGCATAAATTCCTAAATTATAATGTTCCTTTATGTAAGAAAGAGGCAAACAGGTATGGCGTACCAGGTCATAGAGCAAGGAAGCATAAATCACTTTAGGAGAGTGAAAAGCCCATTCTACCACTAATGTGGAAATCCCTACTGCCCGTACATAAAACAGTTTGCCTGAGGCATGCCGTTTATGGGCAAAGCGTTGGCGCAGCAGTAGAAGCACTCCTGAAAGGATGACTAGATCGATGGGATCATTTTCATAAGCCGATTTGGAGACATAGTCATGGAATTGCATCAAAGCCATCATGGAATCGGCCTGCTCCTTAGGAGAGATAGGGCCCTCTGTGGCTAAAGCATCTATAGGTAGTCCAGCCGTCATATGCTTAAGGAGTTCAGTAACATCAGTAGGCAATACCAGCAAAATAGTTGGTGGTTTTTTATCCATAGAAATTTTTTTGTAACCATAGTGGGCAGTTACAATAGTGGATATAGTGGCTTCCTGAAGGTCTATCGGTGGCGGACATTGCTGTTGAGGTTTTATAAGATCTATCCTATCTTCATAGCATTTTTTCACCTTCGGAAGCGCTTCAGAAGGGGTAGCTACTTCACTTATTGCCCAGGCAGTAGCTTGAAAATGAGTGGATAGTAGGCGGTGACTTTCAATAGGATCTGCTTGCTTAAATTGTAAAGCGGTAGCCTGCAGTTGTAGCCGGATAATAGGGGCCTTAGCTAGGCCACCCACCCGTAAAACAGCCTGAGTCAATAAATACACTATTTGGTTTATATCGCAGGTGATATAGGGGCATAATGGTCCCATATTGTTTATTTTTTCTACGAGTAGCCTAGGCGGGTCTGACATCTCTTGGGACAACGTAAATTCCACCTTATGGATCAGCTCTTCTACATGAATTTTAGTAGGCTGGAGCAGTGCATGCTTTTTGGCTTTTTCTCTTCTATTGAAATAGGCTACCCAGTCATAAAGCTTATTGATAATACTTTGAAAATCCTGCTTATAGAGAGGCATATTTTGGTCTAAGAAAGAGATAGATTCTTCCATTTTTTGAATGACTTTTGTTAGAATAGCGCCATAGCCCTTGCACTGTCCAGCTGAAGCAGCTGGCATTATAGCGGCATCATATAAAGAAGCCTTTACTTTTTCCGCTTCTTTAAGCTTTTCTCTATTTTCAAGATAAAGAATTCTAGTTGTAGCATGGCTTAATCTGACTTTAAGGTAAATAATAATGCTGCATACCAATAGCATCGCTCCACATATCGGCAGTAGGACAACTAATTCCGGCAAAGCGCATTGAATCGCAGTAGGGAGCATCAATAATATCGTCGCTGCTACAACTTTTATCCCTAGGTAGAGGGGTAATGTCGCTAAAATAATGGCGCAATGGGCCAAAGACAAGCATGCAGTAAAAATCGTGTCTAATGAATACCAAGAATGCCAAAGCAAATCTAGCGGTAAATAAACCGTTAGGATGATAAGTGCACCTAGGCCAATCAACCAGTTCGGCAGTACTTTGCTAAAAAAAGTTTTAGAAGCGATCAGCAGGGTACCTATACAAACTTGGATTATGGGCCAAGAGATGGAAGTGGGTTGCATAAACCAATAATCCATAATAGAAGTAACCACCATATAGAGTCCTATGCAGCGTAGCATAGCATCATTGGGCGTCAATTTACTCAAAGTTACTTTTCTATTGGCCCAGGCCATTTTAATGGCTTCTTTTCGTTCCGCACGCTTCCGCGCACGTGCTTGCTGCATCTGCTGGAGCTCATTATCTGGTTTAGCCCACCCGGCACCTTCTGGTTGTTTCAGTAGATAATGGGCTGCTAGCATCGCCAAGCCATTGGCCACCATAGCCAGAAAGGAACCATCCATTCCCGTGGACGGCGCAACCCACTTGTTCCACGCTAAAATAGTGAAGAAACCAGTAGCCATACCGATTAAAGCTGTACGAGAAGTACCCCGAAAACCAAAAATGGCTAAGATAAAAGGGGCCGTTATAATAGGTAGAGCACAATCAAGAGTCCAGTACAGTAATTGTACAAGATCTTTACAACGAAAAGCTATCAACATAGCCAATAGACCTATCACTAGAGTGGCCCATCTAGCTATTCTAAGTTTATAGGCATCAATCGATTCTTTTGTCTTGTGTAGGTTTTTTAGGATATCATGGCTAACCATAATAGCAGAAACATTTAACCAAGAATCAGCGGTAGACATCGACATAGCAAGAAAACTAATGCTAAGAAAGCCTTTGAATAAAGAAGGAATATTGGTAGTTATATATTCCCAGATATTTTCTTTTAGTAAATCAGGTGCTCCTACAAAAACAAATATACCAACTAGATTGATAAAAAAGAATATAGGAAAACAAAAAAGACCTGCATACGAAAAAGCTTTTCGAGCTTGGATGAGACTAGAAGCCATATAGACCCGTTGTATAATACTAGGCTCTATAGAAGCTACCGCACAAGATAGAAAAATTAGAACTATCCCGATTAGATGGCTATTAAGCTGAAATAAGTTGTTAAACTGAAATTTAGGATAATTTTGTAGGACAGGAACTATTTCCGTGACTGGTTTGCCTATTTGTATAAACATAAACCAAGCCAGAAGCGGAATAATAATGGAAAAGGTTATAAACTGCAATATATCTGTATAAGTAATGGCCCGAATACCCCCAAATGTAGAATAAAAAATAAGAAGTATAGTGGAAAGAATAGTAATAATACGAGGTTCAATCGATGGAAAACACATCTTAATCGCCTCAGACATTACATTGATTTGCATAGTAACAGCAAAGATAGCAGTACAGATATTAACGATAGAAGCGATAATCATTGGGTGCCTACCATAGACACTATCTATAGTCTCTGACATAGAGAGGTGTTGCATAAATGGCCCCATACGCAAGGCTAATTTAGCAATGATCCATAAGCTAATACCTAAAGAGAGTGGAATTATTATCCAGTCTAAGCCAAGTTCATAAGTAGACTCTACAGTACGCTTCAACCCTCCCCCTCCAAAAGCAGTAGCCAATATCGTAGATACCAAAGTAGCCGTACCGAATTGTTTATTCCCGATTGCATATTCCCGGAAAGTAGTTTTTTTTCTACTAAAATAAATACCCATTATAAAGGTTAACCCCAAAAAGACTGCCACTATATATAACGGCATATTAAAGTATATCATAAGATCAAGCCGTTAAAAAATTAAAAAATAGGCATAGCAGTAGCGCTACACTTTATAATACGAATTCTTATCTAGAAATCAAAAGTGAAGAAAGGGACCTGTTGTAAAGGATGGTTAAAGGGAGAGATAGGGCATTACTTTTTTTCCCCAATCTGGGTGGTAGCCCGGTAGTGTTTGAATGGCATGTAAGGTAGTAAATTTTCCTTCGCGTTTTCTGTAATCTATAATGGCTTGGGCCATACCATATGAAATATAGGGATGTGCAGCCAACTGCTTACGGGTTGCCCGGTTTAAGGATACTTTTTTAGGTTGATAGCCTGTTTGTATAGTGGTGCGCTGGATGAGTTTGGCGCGCAGACGGCCAGATAAGCCATATACTTCTTTGTATTGGTCAACGGAAACAAACCCACCCAATTTGTCTCTATACCGTAGGATTCTAAGGGCAAGTGGTTGGGTTATCCCCTCTATGACTAGTAGTGGTTCTGCCGTAGTGCTGTTTATATCCAATGGGACCAATCTATCCCTATTGGCTTGCAATAAGGCCAGCTGTTTTTCCAATAACGCGGTGTCTGCACCATGGTCTGGTTTATAGCTGTAGTATAGCTGTACTACTTTAGGGGCTATAACGGCCACTAGCATAAAGGTAACCATAGCTAGTAAGCTATTGCTTTCCCTATTGGAAAAGTGGAAGACTTGTTTGATCAAATGTTTTATCTTGCGCAACATGGTCCATACGAGCGGTGTTGTATTTTTCCCATTGCTCTATGAGTTTAACAAAATTTTCTGGTAAAGCCGCTTCAAAGGAGAGTGGTGCGCCAGTAACCGGGTGGTTAAAGCCCAATACGGCTGCATGGAGTGCCTGGTAAGGCATTAGTTTAAAGCAGTTGCGTATAAACGCCTTATAGGAAGCATAGCGTTGACCCTTAACGATTGCATCACCACCATATTGCGGATCACCGAAGACGGGGTGACCGATCTGTTGCATATGGACGCGAATCTGATGGGTACGCCCTGTTTCTAATCTACAGGCTACAAGGGCAACCTGCTGTAGTGGCTTGATGACCTGATAATGGGTAACAGCCTTTTTCCCATCTGGGAAAGCTAAGCTTTTTTGATGGCGGCGGCTTTTCCCAATATTTAAATCGATGGTGCCGCATCCATTTTCAGGGTTGCCCCAAACCAATGCATGGTAAATCCGTTTGACCGTATGGTTGTAAAATTGACGGGACAAATGGGCCAAACTTTCTGCTGTTTTGGCGACTACCAATAGACCAGATGTATCTTTATCAATCCGATGTACCAAGCCAGGCCGGGTCGGCATATCGTCTTTTAAAGGTAAATTTTTATAGCGATGGAGCAGCCCATGGGCCAATGTTCCGGTTTGATGGGCGGTATCTGGATGGACTACCATCTGGGCTGGTTTGTGGACAACCAGTAAGTGGTCATCTTCATATACAATATCTAATGGTATCGCTTCTGGCGTCAGCGTAGCTGCCTCCGTGGCGGTAGGTATATGGGCTATGATTGCATCTTTAGGCTGAACCTTATAATTGGATTTTATAGGCTGACCATTAACGGAAACCCATTCCTGTGCAATGGCTGATTGGACTTTATGGCGACTTATATTTAAAAAGTCTGATAAAAATTTGTCTATACGCAAGTTACAATTTTCGTTTGTAACGGTCATTAGATGGGCCTTTAAAAGCCTTTGAAATGGGCGATCTGGTTTCATGTATAAGAGAAAAATGGCTTGGTGCAATCTGCTATAGCTAGGATCATATTACATAGTCCTTTCGTTTCATAAGTGCATCCATCAGCAATCCATTTTTAAATAATTTTCGTTTGCCGACTAGGTGGGCTTTTCGATCTACGCTGGGGCTAGGTTTGGATAAGCTAGGATGCGCGGCTGCTGCTTGCGGCAAAGGTGTCGCTTGAGGCTTTTTGTGCACCACTGGCTTGGCTATAGTAGAAGAGATGGCTTGATGCGTTACCTCCTGCTTGGCCTGCTCTTCATCATAATCGTCCTCTTCTTCCTCTTCATCATAATCATATTTTTCGTTATGGGACATTGTATTATCTGAATCCCTCCGATGGGTATAGAGCCATCGGATACCCGAAAAGATTAAAATTATAAGAATCTTAAAGGCTGCTTTAGATAGAAATGTATAAAAATCCATTGGTTGACCTTACAAATAAACAAAAATGTATTGCGTACGAAGCTGTAATGGATCAATTTACTATAAAAAGCGCAATATAGGCTTTTTATCCACCACAAAGTAGCGCTAAGGCGCTTATTAAAGCTGTCGTTTGATTTCTTTTCGCTCAAAACCCTCTATAATATCCCCTACTTCAATTTCGTCAAAATTTTTAATATGTATACCGCATTCAGAGACAGATTTTACTTGTTTGATCTCTTCTAGTCCATGCTTTATAGTCTGAATGGGACCTGTAAATACAACTTCCTCTTTCCGAATGACACGTATGGGGTTAGATTGTTTGATAAAACCTGCTTGCACTTGACATCCTGCAATATTACCGATTTTTGAAAAAGTAAAGATCTTTTTAACCTCTGCTCGACCGGTAGGTACTTCTTCGATAGTGGGCACCAAAAGTCCCTGTACTGCATTGCGTACGTCATCTATAACACTATAAATAATGGAATAGTGTTTAATCTCTACCCCTTCTCTTTCAGCCAATTTTTTAGCTTGTGCAGATGGTTTAATATGAAAAGCAATGATAATAGCTTCAGAAGCAGCCGCAAGGAGCACGTCGGACTCTGAGACGGCTCCTACACACTTGTGTAAAATATTGACGCCTACTTCTTCATGGGATAGGCTAAGCAGTGCATCGGCCAATGCTTCAATGGAACCATCCATATCCCCTTTAATGATAATATTAAGCTCCTTGAAGTTCCCTACCGCTAAACGACGTCCAATTTCATCTAGGGTAAGTTGAGATTTTGTGCGCAATCCCTGCTCGCGCAACAGCTGTTGCTTTTTTTGGGCCAATTCGCCTACTTCTTTTATAGTATCCATCACACGAAAAGTATCTCCTGCTCTGGGGGGACCATTTAATCCCAATACTTGCACAGCTGTACCGGGAGGCGCTATTTTTTGCGCTATGTTTTGGTGGTTTAACATCGCTTTAACCTTTCCATAGTAGACACCTGCTAGTATAATATCGCCTACCCGTAAGGTGCCATCTTGTACAATGGCAGTAGATATATATCCCCTACCGGGATCTAAAAAAGACTCAATAATGGTCCCCTTGGACTTTCTAGAGGGTGTGGCTTGTAAGTTTAATAGAGCAGCTTCTAGCAGAATTTTTTCCAGCAGTTCGTTGACGCCTTGCCCTGTTTTAGCTGATATTTCTTGGCACTGGTATTTTCCACCCCAATCCTCCACTAAGATGTTAAGATTGGCCAAATCTTGTTTAACCTTCTCTGGGTTGGCTTGTGGTTTATCCATTTTATTGATGGCAATAATAATAGGACAACCTGCTACTTGCGCGTGGCTAATGGACTCTTTAGTTTGGTTCATGATGCTATCATCTGCAGCGATCAAGATTACAATAATATCGGTTACCTGTGCACCCCTGGTACGCATGGCTGTGAAAGCTTCATGGCCAGGTGTATCTAAAAAGACAATTTTTTTGTTTTGATCGGTCGTAATGGCATAGGCTCCAATGTGCTGGGTAATACCGCCAGCTTCTTTCGCAGCTACTTTTGTAGTACGAATGTAATCTAATAATGAAGTTTTGCCATGGTCTACGTGTCCCATAATGGTTACAATAGGAGGACGTTCTACTAGTGGACCACTGGCCTCTTCTATATCTTGATAGACCTCTTCTTCTTGTATGGCAACAAATTCTACACTATAGCCAAACTCATCCGCAACTACTGTGATGGCTTCTGCATCCAGACGTTGGTTGATGGATATAATCATACCTAAGGACATACAAGTAGAAAGTACTTCATTGACCGTAGTGTCCATAAAAGAGGCAAGTTCACTAGCTGAAATAAATTCCGTGATTTTTAGGATTTTTTCTGCTTTTTTTTCTTGATTTTGACGTTTTTCTTCAGCTTTTAGGTGGGCAGTACGCCTGTCTTTTTTATATTTAGCGCGCGTTCCATCGCCGGTACCTTGGTTTAATTTTGCTAAGGTTCTTTTGATTTGACTTTCTATTTCTTGGGAGGATACGCCTTCTTGTTCTTTTGGGCTTAATTTGGGATCTTTTCGAAAATCATTTGGGTGTGCATTAAAATTAGATAATCCTATTTTTTTACCATGTATAGGTCTAGCTGTAGCAGCGTTATCTATACCCTTTTTGAACCTATTTTGTACTTTTGTACGCCCTGTTTTAGATGTACCGATGCCACCGTTGGATTTTTGGGATAGCGTACCACTGTTCTGGTGGTGCTTTCTAAAAGTAGGTTCAGATAGCGTCATTTTACCTACGATGGTAGGCCTTTTAAGGGGTTCTGAGAAAGATATTTTATCTGGCTTAAGAGGGGCTGGTTTGACGCTTTCTTGATCTGCCTTCGCATCGGCTTCCGTTATGGGTGGGTGTATTTCTGCCGTCTCAGCCGGAGTAGA
>ANMQ01000007.1_pt1 | contig 22257 bp, 16 predicted proteins | sample 507748 | NCBI WGS metagenome assembly ANMQ01 (sample SAMN01728977, study PRJNA163505) | wasp metagenome | isolation source: Encarsia pergandiella - a minute parasitoid wasp | collected 2006-10 | reverse complement strand
TTGACCTTTGCGAACAATTTGAGGATCGAACGTGCTGTTTCGATCTCGTGGCCTATTAATTTCCATTTCGCCAAAATCACCCTTCAAGCGCTTAAGAGAGTAACCATTACGACTATTTCCCGTGTTCCTACCTTCTATAGAATGCTTTGAATAGCCAAGATGATCGTCTAGCTCTGCATCCATAGCACGTTCTACCGTCAGTTTTAATAGTTGCTTGCTCAGAATAGCTAAATCTTTTTCACTCTTAATAGACTTCGATAATTCTTTTAGTAGATTTGGATCTATATTTATTTGTTGTGATTCCATTGATTATGACTTATTTATTACTACCGATTATTTATAACGATAGATTTCTTAATAACAAATAAGCATTTACACAATTTTATTTACAAACTCGGACAACTTTTATTTAATTTTGTGTCCTATTTTTGTCTATTTTTTAGCCTGCATTATTTTTTCCCATTTGATCTATTCATATTAGATTGACGAAAACATACTATATAGCAACAAAACTTTCACTTTTTTGTCCTAATTTTTTAGTCCAGTATAACTAAACACTTACGATTATGTAAGTGAATGTGGTTTAACAGCTGCTACATTAGCGGTCATGCTTACACCTAGTTCATGGGCACAATATACCAAAACATGTCGCGGTAGTGCTCTGTCTACTACTTGCTGATAGCCCATTGTATACTTTTTTTGATGCAAATGGGCTATAATTTCTCCTTTGGCCGCTAATCGAAAGGGCTGTACAAAAATATCCTTGAAAGTAGGGATTGGCTGCTTATTTAAACGTTTATACAATGCTTCTTTTGCAGACCAATAGATGGCCAATTTTTCTAAGGAACCATTGGCATTTTCGATTTCTTCTGCATTTAAATACTTTTTTTGTATGGTATACAAGCTAGATCTTACCATTTCTATGTCAATCCCTATAGGGTAAACAGTAGATAATGCTACTGCCGCTAAATAATGGGTATGGGTAAAACTAAGGTAAAAACTACTATTAGCTAAAATAGGACTACCTTGTTCATTTTTAGCAAGCGTTAAAATAGGTAAATTTAATTTTTCTAATAAACAGTAAAGGGCTATTCTTACGGCTAAAGACTGGCGTATCCTATCTTTTGAAGATAGATTGGCATTTTGAAAATCTGTTAAAAAATGAGGATGCAATTGAAGGCGCAATTTTGTCAAGCTTTCTTCAATTTTCCAAATAAGACAAGAAGTATTAGAAGAAAGCAGGAAAAAATTATAAACAGGCATAGGAAACAAGCTATAGCTTAGAAAGTTGACCTGCTTTATACAACCATTTTACGTGAAAATATATAGATCAAAAAAATTAAACGGTGGTACGTTCAGTAAAACTTTTACGTATCGCTGCTACATCTAAACATTTAATAACGGGCACAAACATAAGGCGTTTGATGGCAGCTTTGCGTTGTGCTGCTTTTATTTTATTTTTTCTTGCTTTACGTTGCAATCTAACAGGCATATGATCTAAATTTTAAGTTTAATAGAAGGCCATTCCATTAGGAAATTTTAACAAGAAGCTGCCCAACAGGATAGCTTTTCTAGAATCTATAATATAGAAAAAACTGATAACTAGCGTGGGCCCTGTAGGATTCGAACCTACGGCCTTCTGTGTGTAAAACAGATGCTCTAACCAGCTGAGCTAAGAACCCAATCAAGAGGACAAATATAGTTATTTTTTTCAAAAAAAGTATTCATTTCGTACGTTTGTATGCATAAGACTATCTGAAGTAATCAGTCCTGAAGTATCATATAATTATTTGTTAATCAGTAAGGCAGTGGCTTCTAAGTGGTAACTTGAATACTTTCTACTAAAAATACTTTTTATTTTCAAAATCCAATATTAAGGACGTTGTTCTAGATCCATAGTATAAATTTTTGTTATGGTATAATGGACTGAAAAATTAGCTATTTTAACGTTAATTCGGGATTAGATTCTTAAGAAGTATCTTGAAAAAGCTCCTTTATCTTTTAAATTTGGAGATACAAAAAACAAATTACCAAAGAAGCCGCTTATGAATGTATTAAAATTAGTTGAAATATATTAACGTAAAATTTGTATTTATTTAACTGATTTACAGATTTATACCGTTTCAATAGACTTTTAAGCTTTGTATTAAAAAAGTACTTTTATATTTAAGGAGGTCTTATGGATTGCTTTAGAGCTAACCTGCGGTTACACTAGATTTAGCAGCGACCAAAGCATCATACTCACTTTTAGCATTTACAACCAATCGTTCATAAGGACGCATACCTGTTCCAGCAGGAATCAGATGACCTACAATAATATTTTCTTTCAATCCTTTTAATTTATCATACTTGGCACTAATACCCGCATCGCTCAATACTTTAGCGGTTTCTTGGAAAGAAGCTGCAGATAAGAAACTTTCGGTAGCCAAGGAGATTTGTGTAATACCCTGCAACTTTGGCTGGGAAACAGCCAATTCTGCTGTCCTAGCTTCAACAGGTACTAGCCCTTTCTGGGTAAGTTTATCATTCTCTTGTAACAATCTGCTAGCAGAAACAAATTCTCCTTGCTTGAATAATTTAGAATCACCAAGTGTGAGCACAATAACTTTATCACGGATTCTATCATTCTCTTCAAAGAATTTAACTTTATCAATAATTTGTCCATGCAATAGCATAGTATCTCCTGGATCCAATACCTCTACCTTACGCATCATCTGCTTAATGATGATTTCAATATGCTTATTGTTAATTTTTTCACCTTGTAAACGGTACACGCTTTGCAACTCATTCATGATATATTCTTGGGTAACCAACGGACCTTTTGTAACTAAAAGATCCGCAGCAGCTACGGCACCATCTGTGATTACCTCTCCTACTTTAACGTAATCGTTATCTTGGACCAAGATATGCTTAGACAACGGTATCATATACTTAACCTGTATACCTTCTTTGGATTCAATAAAAACTTCTCTATTGCCTCTTTTAATGCCTCCATAGGTTACGACACCACTTAATTCACTAATAAAAGCAGTATTGGCAGGTTTTCTAGCTTCAAAAAGCTCTACTACACGAGGCAACCCACCTGTAATGTCTCTGGATTGATTAATAATACGAGGGACTCTAGCCAATACTGCTCCTTTACGTATCCTATCACCTGCTTCTACTACGAGCTGTGCTTTAACAGGAAGAGTATAGGAGGCAATGGTTACACCAGCATCATCAGATAAGATGATACTTGGATGTTTGGTCTTATCCCTGGACTCAATCATTACCTTTGCTTTACGACCAGTTTGCTCATCAAATTCTTCTTGATAGGTAACGCCTTCTTTAAGACCTAGGAAACTGACTACCCCGTCCTGAGTAGCCAATAATACAACATTATAAGGATCCCAATGGTAAAGTTCTTGATCGTAACTTACCATTTGATGGCTTGCTACCTTAAGATGGGCACCATATGGCACATGGGTAGTGGTTAATACTTTTCTTGTATCTGCATCTAAAATTTGTAGCTCAGCAGAACGGCTCATAACAACTTCTACTGCCTGTCCATTTGTATCTACATAACTTGTAACCATCAAGTCTTCAAAATTCACTACACCTGCATATTTTGCTTTAACCTTAGCATCAACGGTAACATTAGAGGCAGTACCTCCAACATGGAAGGTTCTCATGGTAAGCTGTGTACCAGGCTGCCCAATAGATTGGGCAGCAATTACTCCGACTGCTTCGCCAACAGATACCATATTACCAGTGGCTAAGTTTCGTCCATAACATTTTACACAAACACCTTGGAATAAATCGCAGGTTAAAACAGAACGTACAAATACCTCTTCTAATCCCGCTTTCTCTATAGTGTGAGCAATCTGCTCGTCAATTCCATTGCCACGTGCAATTAATAGGACACCTGTTTGTGGATCGAATACGTCTTCTACCACCACACGCCCTAGAATACGTTCTGCAAGTGATTCTACTACCTTATTCTCAACCTTTACAGCAGTTACAGTAATGCCCTTCAGGGAGCCACAGTCTTCTTCAATAACGGTTAAATCTTGCGCTACATCTACCAACCTTCTAGTGAGATATCCAGCATCTGCTGTTTTTAAAGCTGTATCAGCCAACCCTTTTCTAGCACCGTGGGTAGCAATAAAATACTCAATAACGTTCAACCCTTCTTGGAAATTAGAAATAATAGGATGTTCAATAATTTCTCCTACTGATCCTTGTGTACTTTTTTGAGGTCTTCCAATTAATCCTTTCATACCACCCAACTGACGCACCTGTTCACGGGATCCCCTTGCACCAGAAATCATCATCATGTACACAGAGTTAAAGGTATCCTGGTCACGCTCCAACTGTTCCATGAGTTGATTGGTAATACGAGTATTGGTTCTGGTCCAAACGTCAATAACCTGATTGTATCTTTCATTATCGGTTATCAAACCCAACATATAGTTACCCCAAATCGACTCTACCTCTGCAGTAGCTTGGTCAATTAATTCATGTTTGTTGGCTGGTATCTTTACATCATCTAACCCAATAGTCATTCCTGCCTGAAATGCACTATTAAAGCCTAAAGCTTTAATGTTATCTAAAAACTCAACGGTAACAACTGTACCAAACTTACTGTACATATCTGTTACAATACGCTGCATGTTTCTTACATTCAATGTTTCATTAACAAATGCCATCCCATCTGGACAATACTGATTGAATACTACCCTACCAACGGTAGTCTCTATCAGTCTATAAACTTCTGATCCATCTGACTGGATTACAGGCAAACGAAGCTTGATATAAGCATGCTTAGATACTTTTTCATGAGCCAATCCAATCAATACTTCCTCAGGTGCATAAAAAGACATGCCCTCTCCTAATACCACATTTTCGGGTGTACTACGCTTTCCTTTGGTTAGATAATGCAATCCCAAAATCATATCACGGGATGGAATAGTAATAGGAATACCGTTTGAGGGATTCAATACATTATAGGATGCCAACATAAGCAATGAAGCTTCTGCAATGGCTTCTTGACCAAGAGGAACGTGAACGGCCATTTGATCCCCATCAAAGTCAGCATTGAACGCAGTACATACCAAAGGATGCAATTGAATGGCCTTTCCTTCAATCAATTTAGGTTGAAAGGCTTGTATACCCAATCGGTGCAAGGTTGGTGCTCGGTTGAGTAGTACAGGATGACCTTTCAATACATTCTCTAATACATCCCAGATAACAGGGGCTTTTTCTTCTATTAATCTTTTAGCTACTTTTACAGTTTCTGCTACCCCACGCTCTATGAGCCTACGTATGATAAAAGGCATAAATAGTTCAACTGCCATTTCTTTAGGTAACCCACACTCATGCAACTGCAACTCAGGCCCTACCACAATAACAGATCTGCCGGAATAATCTACACGCTTGCCAAGCAAATTCTGCCTAAAACGACCCTGCTTCCCTTTCAACATATCTGAAAGAGATTTTAATGGTCGAATCCCCTCTGAAGCAACAGAATTTACTTTACGAGAATTATCAAATAAAGAATCTACCGCTTCTTGTAACATACGCATTTCATTGCGTATGATGATTTGTGGTGCTTTAATATCTAATAATCTCTTAAGCCTATTGTTTCTAATAATAACTCTTCTATAAAGGTCATTTAAATCAGAAGTAGCAAATTTACCACCACCGAGTGAGAAAAGAGGACGTAGCTCAGGAGGAATAACAGGCAATATACGCATCACCATCCATTCTGGCCGGTTTTCTACTTTTTTATGGACATCTCTAAACCCTTCTACAATTTTTAATCTTTTGACAATCTCCAAACGGCGTTGTTGAGAAGCATCAGTTAGCAACTGCTCGCGTAAGTCAACTGAAAGTTTTTCTAAATCAAGATTTTTTAGGATAGACTCAATAGCTTCTGAACCAATAAGGGCGATAAATTTATTAGGATCTGAATGGCTCAATAATGGGTTATCTGGAGGCAATTCATCTAAAATAGCCAAATACTCATCTTCAGATAGTAGATCCATAGCGGCTATACCATCTTCTTTCTTGATACCAGGTTGAATGACTACATAACGCTCATAGTATACAATCTGCTCAACTTTTTTAGTAGGTATACCCAGCAAATAACTAATCTTACTAGGCAGCACCCTAAAGTACCAAATATGGGTCACGGGAACAACCAACTCGATATGACCGACGCGTTCTCTACGTTGTTTTTTTTCTGTAATCTCAACACCACATCTATCACATACAATACTTTTATAACGAATGCCTTTATACTTACCACAATGACATTCCCAGTCTTTTACAGGACCAAATATACGCTCACAAAATAATCCTTTGGTTTCAGGCTTATGGGTTCTATAATTAATGGTTTCTGGTAGGGTAACTTCTCCTGAAGAACGAGATAAAATAACTTCTGGAGAAGAGAGACTGGCAATGATACCAGAAAATTGAGTGGATTGTGCCCTATTTCTTTTAAACTTCATACGGTTAAACTTGGTAAGCGATGTGAGATATGGAATGTCAAACTGACTACTTGTTATACAAGCGTAATTTCAAGCCCTAGCCCCCTTAATTCATGCATCAACACATTAAATGATTCTGATAAATTGGGCCTTGGGATATTATTGCCTTTAACGATTGCTTCATAGGCTTTAGATCTACCAACCACATCATCTGATTTAGTATTGAGCATTTCTTGTAATGTATAAGCAGCTCCATAGGCTTCTAATGCCCATACTTCCATTTCACCAAATCGTTGTCCACCAAATTGGGCTTTACCACCTAATGGTTGCTGCGTAATTAAAGAATAAGGACCTGTAGAACGGGCATGCATTTTATCATCTACTAAATGAGCAAGCTTGAGCAAATAAACGACTCCAACGGTAACGCTTTGATTAAATGGCATACCTGTTCCTCCATCATAAACGGTTGTTTTACCAAAAGCAGGTAAGCCAGCTTGTTGTAATTCACTGGAAATCTGATCTAAGGTCATACCTTCAAAAATAGGATTGACATACCGTTTACCTAATTGCTCACCAGCCCATCCTAGCACAGTTTCATATAACTGCCCTAAATTCATACGAGAAGGCAATCCAAGTGGACTCAATACCACATCTACTGGTGTACCATCTGCTAAGAATGGCATATCTTCTTGGGGTACAATCTTACAAACAATACCTTTGTTACCATGTCTTCCAGACATTTTATCACCTACCTTGAGCTTTCTTTTTTCTGCAATATAGACTTTAGCTACTTTTACAACCCCTTTGGGTAGCCCATCTCCCGCTTCTAGTGTAAATCTTTCACGCTTAAAACGTACAATGGAAGCGGTACATTTTTTAATATAGTTGCCTAAAATATGCTGGACGAGATGATTTTTAGATGGGTCAGGGGTCCAATTACTGAATACAAGGTCTCCAACTAGATTGGCTTCTGCTGGAATATTATAAAGCGACTCATCACGGTAAATATTTTTAGGAGGAAAGAGCTTTTCAGCAATAAGTGGAGCTGTAAGCTTCGTACCTTCTGCAATAATCTCATCACCAAATTGGTGATAAATACCATTGGTAACCACGCCATCTAAAACCAGCGATAACTTTTGAATAGCTATATCACGCAATTTTAATAATTTTTTAGCATGTGCTTTTTTTAATAACTCCAGCTCTTTTTTGACTTTTTGCTTACTTTCTTTATTTCTTTCAGGACTAGAGAATATTTTAGTATCGATCACAATACCTTCCATACCAGATGGCACTTTTAAAGAGGTATTTTTTACATCGCCTGCTTTATCACCAAAAATAGCCTTTAAAAGCCTTGCTTCTGGCGTCGCATCTATCTCTCCCTTTGGGGTAATTTTACCAATTAAGATATCACCTTCTTTAACTTCTGTACCTACTTTAACAATACCATCAATACCTAACTTGGAAATGGCTTCTTCACTAACATTTGGAATTTCATTGGTCAACTCTTCTGCACCAAATTTTGTATCCTTTACTTCCAAAATAAACTCCTTGATATGAATAGAAGTAAAAACGCCATCCCGTACAATACGTTCAGAAATTACAATACCATCTTCAAAGGTATATCCTTTCCAAGATAAGAAGGCTACTTTTAAATTTTTACCCAGGGCCAACTCTGCATTTTTAGTGGCATATCCTTCACAAAGGACCTGACCTTTTTCTACACGACTGCCTTTAGCAACAATTGGCGATAGGTTAATGCAAGTACTGCGGTTGGTACCTCTAAATTTATCCATAGAATAGGTTACAGAGGCTTCATCAAAGGCAACGAGCGCTTCTTCTTCAGAACGATCATACTGAACCACAATTTTTCTACCATCCACATAAGTAACCAAACCACTACCCTCTGCCGTAGGTAACCCCCTAAACTCTTTAGCGACTCTTTTTTCTACACCTGTACAAACAATAGGCACATCTGGCCTTACCAAAGGAACAGCCTGACGCTGCATGTTAGATCCCATCAAGGCACGACTGGCATCATTGTGCTCCAAAAACGGAATCAAAGAAGCAGCAACTGAAGCAATCTGACTGCTCGAAACATCCATATAATTAACCTGCTCTGGTTTTACCAAAGGATACTCATCTCCATTTCGAACTTTGACTCGGTTATCTAAGATGACACCATTTGCATCTAACTGTACATTAGCTGGAGCAAAATTAGCATGTTCTTCTTCTGCAGCACTAAGGTAACAAATGGCACCACTAAGGTCAACTTTACCATCCTCTACCCGCCTATAAGGTGTTTCGATAAAGCCCATATTGTTGACACGTGCATACATGCAAAGTGAAGAAATCAAACCAATATTCATACCTTCCGGTGTCTCAATGGTACACAACCTACCATAATGAGAATAGTGGACGTCACGAACCTCAAAACCAGCACGATCTCTAGAAAGTCCGCCAGGTCCTAATGCGGATACGCGACGCTTATGGGTAATTTCTGCCAATGGGTTGACTTGATCAATTAACTGAGAAAGTGGATTGATACCAAAGAAAGAACTAATCACTGAAGAAAGGGTACGTGCATTAATTAGGTCTGCAGGCTTAAATAGCTCATTATCTCTAATGTTAATGCGTTCACGAATGGTTCTGGCCAAACGAGAAAGCCCTATGCCAAACTGGGTAAACAGTTGCTCCCCAACAGAACGTACGCGGCGATTGCTTAAATGATCAATATCATCTACTTCTGCCTTACCATTGACTACCTTAATCAGATAATGAATAATTTGTATGATATCTTCTTGGGTCAAAACAGAAGTCTCTAATGGGATATCTAGATTTAATTTTTTATTGATTCGATAACGACCTACTTCACCCAACGTATAGCGCTTACTACTAAAAAAAAGGCTTTCTACCGTTTCACGGGCGGTCTGCTCATCAGGTGCCTCTGCATTACGCAACTGACGGTAAATTTGCTCTATTGCTTCCTTCGTATCATTGGTACTATCTTTCCCAAAGGTGTTATATATAAGATGGTAGTCTGCAGGAGCTGCTTCTGAATGATGCAAAATAACAGAGGGAACACCAGAAGATAAAATGACTTCTATCACTGCTTCATCTAATACTGTATTCCGCTCTACAAGAACTTCATGTCTGGGAGAAACATATTTTTCGCCCGTTTCTTCATCTATAAAATGCTCTACAGTACTTTTTAAAACCCGAGCGGCTAATTTACGGCCTATATATTTTTCCAATCCTGGACCACTTGCCTCTACCTCATCGGCAAGACCAAATATACCTAAAATATCTTTGTCACTACTATACCCAATGGCACGCAACATAGTAGTAATGGGTATTTTCTTTTTCCTATCTAAATAGATATACATGACTGAATTAATATCAACGGAAAATTCAATCCAAACACCTTTGGCAGGCACTACCTTAGCAGCATAAACATTGGAACCACTAATGTGCTTATTTTGAAAAAAGAAAATACCAGAAGACTTATGCACTTGAGAAACCACCACACGCTCTACACCACTTAAAATAAAAGAACCTTGATCGGTCATATAAGGTATATTACCTAAAAAAACCTCTTGTTCAACGCCTTCATATTTCCCAGTATGTTCGTCATTTTGTAACAAGCGTAATTTTGCTTTCAAAGGTACATCATAGGTCAAGCCCCGTTCAATACACTCCCGAGGCGTATATTGGGGAAGCTCTAAATTGTAGTCAATAAACTCTAGAATATAGTTTCGCTTAGAATCTTCAATAGGAAAATGCTCCATAAAAACCTTATAAAGCCCTTCACTTATTCTATTTTCTGGACTAACACCGAGTTGAAAAAAGTCTCTAAAAGATTGCAACTGGATTTCAAGCAAATCAGTGTAGTTTGCGGGAGCATCAACAGAAGGCATATGGCAATTTTGTTTACTAGATTGTGTTTTCTTTACGAAGGTGCTACATGTTTATAACTTATAGAAAGCAAAACTAGAATGCGGTTTTAGCTACATTAACATGAAGCAAGGGAGCGCTAAAGGGTACAAATAGATATGCACTCAGACCTACATAGGTAACCTTTAACGCAGCAAAAATTATATTATATCTACAAATACTCATTGACTATTTCAACTCAACCTCTGCACCAGCCTCTTCTAATTTTCTTTTAATAGTCTCTGCTTCTTCCTTAGGAAGGGCTTGTTTCATCGTATCTGGTACACCATCTACAAACTCCTTGGCTTCTTTTAATGTTAACCCTGTTATCTCTTTTACCAGTTTTACAACTGCTAGCTTAGCCGCACCGCCTGATTTTAAGATAACATCAAATGTAGTTTTCTCTGGTACATTTTCAATAGAAACTGCAGGTGCAGCAGCCATCATCATAGGAGCTGCAGCAACTGGTTCAATGCCATGTTCATTCTTCAAAATATCAGCCAGATCACTTACCTGTTTAACCGTTAAGTTAACAAGCGTTTTCGCTAAATCTTTTAAGTCGATCATAATTTTTAAAGGTTTATAAAATTTAGATAAATATAAAAAAGAGACTTTTTTATTAAGTTGATGCTTTCAAAAAAGTTTCCATAACGCCCATCAAACGTTTTTCGCCAGATTGCATTGCAGCCAGCACATTTAAAATAGGGGCTTTTAAAAGCGTGATAATATCGCCTAAAATCTCTTCTTTTGATTTTAAGTTTGTTAACCTATCCAAATGTTCTGCCCCAATAAATAAATCACCATAAATGGAAGCAGCTTTCAAAACAGGCAAGTTTAACTTTTCTGCTTCCAAAAAAGCTTTTAATATTTTTCCAGGAGCACGGCCACTATCACGGCTAAATAAAATACCTGAAAATCCTTTTAATACGCTTGAAAAAGCAGCCACATGGGCGGTACATTTTTCGGACCGCTCTAGGGCTTTTCGTATGAGGGTATTTTTAGCTACCTGATAGGCTATATTTTGTTCTGCACAACTTTTTCTAAATTTATTTACCTGCTCTACGGTAAGCCCCATAGCGTCTACTATATAAAAGCAGTCGAAAGCAGAAAACTTTTCTACTAGACTTTCTATAACTTGTAATTTTTCTTCTCGTTTCATTTTTCTAAAGCCCAGCGGCAATGCTCCTATCTACAAAAACGCCTCTACTCATTGTGCTAGAAAGACTAATACTATTTACGTAAAGCCCTTTCGAGGAGGCAGGCTTTAATTTAACAATCGCTTTTAACAACTCCATCACATTTTCTACTACTTTTTCCTGGGGAAAAGATACACGACCTACACTACTATGTACAATGCCATATTTATCTACCTTAAAGCTTAACTTCCCACCCTTTACTTCTTTAACCATTTTAGCCACATCCATGGTTACAGTACCTACCTTAGGATTAGGCATAAGCCCACGAGGCCCTAATATTTTACCCAATCTACCCAGTTTAACCATAACGGTTGGCATCGTGATAATCAGATCTATATCTGTCCACCCAGCTGCTATCTTTTCAATAAAATCGTCTAACCCTACGTAATCTGCACCAGCTTGCCTAGCCTCTTGTTCTTTATCAGCTGTACAAAGCACTAAAATTCTACAAGGTTTACCTGTTCCATGTGGTAAAGAGACTGTTCCCCTTACCATTTGGTCAGATTTTTTAGGATCTATACCTAAACGAATGGCAACATCCATGGAAGCATCAAACTTTGTAGAAGTACTTTTTTGCACGAGCTGAACCGCCTCGGTTAAAGTATAGGCTTCCTTAGTATTATCTGTTGCACTATGCTTATCCTTTTTTTGAATCGCCATTTTCATCTCTTTTATTTAACCCAAGGGGCAATACCTTGTACCGTAACACCCATACTTCTTGCTGTTCCAGCTACCATACGCATTGCCGCATGTATATCTAAGGTGTTTAAATCTCGAAGCTTTTCTTCTGCAATTTGTTGAATCTGCTCCCAACTAATACTGGCTACTTTACGCCTATTGGACTCAGGAGAGCCTTTTGCAATTTCTGCAAGCTTCATAATGGCAACAACAGTAGGGGATGTTTTAATGATAAAGTCAAAAGATTTGTCTTGATAAACTGTAATGATTACAGGTACAATTTCTCCTTGCTGATCTTTTGTTCTGGCATTAAACTGCTTACAGAACTCCATAATATTGATACCTTTACTACCTAATGCGGGACCTACTGGTGGAGAGGGATTGGCTGAACCACCCTTAACCCTTAACTTTACATAACCTAAAACTGGCTTAGACATATTATATAAATTTTACAAATGCTTTACAGGCATATTTACAAAGCATTAGAAAAGCTTTTTAACCTGCGTATAACTTAGCTCTACAGGTGTACTGCGCTCATCAAAAATTTTAACCACTACATTAAGTGTTTTCTTTTCTTCAAAAATCTCTTGAACTTTTCCAGAAAAACCTGCAAAAGGCCCATCTATAATCTCAACAACTTCTCCCAGAGCAAAAATAGTATTTAACTTTAAATCGCTAGATTCAAGGTTATTGGTTTTACCTATAATTCTATTTACTTCTGTTTGACTCAATGGAACAGGCGCACCACGCCACCCTTTCACACCTAAGAACCCCAAAGCACCTGTTATACTTTTTAATAACTGCACCAACAAGCCATTTGCAAGATCTGCCTGCAAAAATATATAACCAGGAAATAAGTTCCTGTTTTTTACATGCTTTTTCCCCAAACGAACTTCATATACTTTTTCGTAAGGTATCAACATTTCGCCAACAATATGCTGTAAATTACTTTTTATAAGCTCTACTTGTAGATTAGCTTTTATTTTTTCTTCTTGCTTAGTGACTACTTTAAGCACATACCAATGTAATGCATTCATTCAACTCGTCCATTTTTTAAAAAGCATTATAAAACCAAACAAAAGCTTTTTTTAAAGACCAATCCATAAGCCCAATAAGAAGGGCAAATATATAAGAGACCAACAACACAAGCAGGGCATTACTTTGCAGCCCATGATAAGAAGGCCAAGTAATTTTATACCTTACTTCTTGTACTAGATTCCGTATAAATAGCTTTGCTTTTGACATATTATTTTATGCACGGGTGGAGAGATTCGAACTCCCAGCCTATGGTTTTGGAGACCACCACTCTACCAGTTGAGCTACACCCGTATTTAATTTATGTATTAACACTTGACAATTAGGTAATTATACGGCCTAGCATAGGTTTTGTTTCATAAGCGAAATGATCAGACGCAAACTCATGTTTTACAAGCAATTGAAGAGTAGAGACTTATGAACACTTAGATAGACATTTTTTTATCTTAACTAAGATAGTAAAATAGCCTAGTAGCTACTTTACTATATTGAAGTAGCACCTTAACTATACTATGCAAGCCAGCTCTATGAAACTTAACAATCAAGAATTTCAGTAACCCTTCCAGCACCAACTGTCCTTCCCCCTTCACGAATGGCAAAACGCAATCCTACTTCCATAGCAATACTATGGATAAGGGTAATTTCTAAATTGACATTATCACCTGGCATAACCATTTCCACACCTTCTGGAAGTTTTACTTCACCCGTCACATCTGTTGTTCTAAAGTAGCACTGTGGCCTGTACTTGTTAAAGAATGGAGTATGGCGTCCTCCTTCTTGTTTGGTTAAAACATAGACCTCAGCTTTAAACTTACTATGCGGCTTGACACTTCCGGGTTTACAGACCACCATACCACGTTGAATAGAAGCCTTATCAATACCACGCAGCAAGAGACCTACATTGTCACCTGCCTCGCCCCTATCTAAGTTTTTTCGGAACATTTCAACACCTGTAACCGTAGAAGTCAATTTTTCAGCTCCCATACCAATAATATCAACCGTACTACCGGTGGTAATCACACCTTTTTCAATTCTACCAGTTACAACTGTTCCGCGACCTGTAATCGTACATACCCCTTCTACAGGCATTAAAAAATCTTTATCTACTAATCGTACAGGAAGTGGAATATAACTATCTACTGCAGCCATAAGCTCTTCAACTTTTGCTTCCCACTCTGGCTCGCCATTCAAAGCACCTAAAGCAGAACCACGAATAATAGGCGCATTGTCTCCATCAAAATTATAGGCATTCAAAAGCTCCCTAATTTCAAGTTCTACCAACTCGATCATTTCAGGATCATCTACTAGATCTACCTTATTTAAAAAAACTACGATACCAGGTACGCCAATTTGGCTAGCCAAGAGAATATGCTCCCTAGTTTGAGGCATTGCCCCATCTGTAGCAGCTACCAAAAGAATCGCACCATCCATCTGGGCTGCACCCGTAATCATGTTTTTAACATAATCTCGGTGACCTGGACAATCTACGTGGGCATAATGCCTGTTTTGGGTTTGGTATTCCACGTGCGCAGTATTAATGGTAATGCCTCGTTCTTTTTCTTCTGGAGCAGCATCAATAGCTGAAAACTCTTTTTTTTCTGCCAATCCTGCTTTAGCCAAAACAGTAGTAATAGCAGCGGTTAGTGTCGTTTTGCCATGGTCAACATGGCCAATTGTACCAATATTGACATGTGGCTTTGATCGATTAAATGTTTCTTTTGCCATAGCTTACAATTCTTTAAGATTTTCAATAAAATACATAACTTATCCAATACAAACTTTTGGATCTACGCTAAAATCAACTTCCTCAGATCTATTCTAACATGGAGCCAATGACGGGATTTGAACCCGTGACCTCTTCCTTACCAAGGAAGCACTCTACCACTGAGCTACACCGGCCCTATAGAAAAAAGAGCGGGAGACGAGGATCGAACTCGCGACCTGAAGCTTGGAAGGCTGCCGCTCTACCAACTGAGCTACTCCCGCTTTACCTATCTTTACTGCCAACTAGTGGGGAGAGAAGGATTCGAACCTTCGAAGCTTACGCAACGGATTTACAGTCCGCCCCAATTGGCCGCTCTGGCATCTCCCCTAAAAAACAAGCACAGAATCAGTATATATTATAACAAATAAGTAGATCAATCAAATCTACAAAAAATATTTTTTCGTTACAAAAAAGAGATAAAAATTTATAAAGTTTTTAACAGTAAAAGCAAGTAAGTATACGCAATCCAGACCTATCCGTTAGATTAGATCTACATAAATACTAAAAGAAAACGGCCTAAGCGAATCAGAACCATCAGGACCTTTATCCTTCTGGAATAGAGGAGTTAAATGCATTCCTCCTGTGAAACCAAAACGATGATACCCCACCCCAACTTGTAGTACACAAGCACATCGGTTAAGGTTAAAATTACCATTTGTAACCGAAGAAGCGCCTGAATTATTGTATTCTTCATACTTATACTCCATATTAGCATCGCAACGCAGGCCAAGCTTAAAGCCTAACCAACCATGAAATCCTTCCTTAGGCGCTTCCAAGACACTATTGAATCGAAGCCTAACCAAGAAATCAAGGAAAGGGATCTTAAGAGTGGAACGGTATACCTTCCTACCTGAAGTATTTTTTAGATCCTTAAAACTTACATCATTCTCTGAAACTCTTTTAAGCTTTTTATAGATTATTGTATCTTTACCACGTTTTTCACCAACAAAAGAATAATACAAATTACTCCAACCACCCCCTACACATAAAGCAAAACGAGATTGATTAAGCCGAATACCATACAGAAATGCCCCATCACTACGCAATAAAGCAGACCAATCTAGTTTTTTTACAGCGGGAAATCTTGACGGATTTATTGAGTTTAGATCATATAAGTAATCCATTTTTAGGAGTTCGAATATAAAGCTAAAATAATTCTCTACTAGTGGCAGATAGGTATCTGGCTGATAACTTTCAGTATCCATAGGATCTGCATCAGGTGCAGAGGTATCTGGTTGACTGATTTCAGTATCTATAGGAGTAGGCGCTGCGTTACCTGCAGAGGCATCTGGTTGACAACCTTCAGTATCTATAGGAGTAAAAGCTGAGTCAGCTCCAGAAGCTGCATAGGGAAGATATAAAGCGACAAAAAGAAATAACCAAGGAAGAATTTTTTTTTTCATGTAAATTAATGACATTATAGCGTATAAATATTACTTAACAAAGGTACTTTTTTTTTTAAATATGTCAAAACATTACTTTGAAATAAATTTTTGTTTATTAAATTTGCATAGCAACTATACAATGGACTTGTAGCTCAACTGGATAGAGCACTGCACTACGGATGCAGCGATTAGGGGTTCGAATCCCTTCAAGTCCACATCAGGGTTTCGTCTTTGATAAAGTTTCGAAATGTATTCTCATATTCATTATCTTAAAATTTGTACCATATACCTTTTATTACAATTCTACAACTAATTTCTATAATTTCACAGAGGGTCTTCATATGTAAATCAAGTATCTATAATTCACGTTCCTAATTTTTCAGTCCACTATATCCATTAAGATTAACCGATTAGTAAACTACTTCCAACATAAATCGTTCTTGGAGTAGTGCTATGGCACTGTTTTTTTTGCTTAAGTAGCTTAATTTTTCTTGATCTGTATAAGGTTTGTCGGGAACCATCTGGTTGACTAAAATACCTTGAACATTAACGGTAGGATGGCTCAATTTTTTGCGAATTGCAGGCAACAGTTCTTCTTTTAGACTTTGTAGCAGCTCTACTTGTACTGGATTGATTAATGAAATGGTAACAACAGAACCTTCTACCTTGATGGGCTGACCCATAAGATGATAAGCAGCTATACAACCATTATTTTTAAGTTGTTTACTATAATCAGCAAGAAAATTTTGAACCATCTCTTCCGATATTGCTTCCTTCCCATCACATCCATTTTCTATTTTTTTTTTAAAGCGGGTGTGTTTGATTTTTTCCTTCCAGCCAATGAAGCCTTTAGTTTTGCTAAGTTAGGAATAGCTATGGTCTCTGTCTGTTGAGTAGATGTTACTGGCTTGGCAGCCAGATGGTCTAAAGTATGGTTTGACTGGGCCAATGGCGCTACAGGTGATTCTACCGAATCAGCTGATCTAGATTTGGCTATAACTGCTTCTTGAGCGTGATCTGATTTGGGCAGTAGGTCTATTGTGCTTTCTGGAATATACAGATGGGCAGTAGCTAGTTCAATCAGTGCCAACTCTACATGCAATCTTTGGTGTTGACTAGATTTATAGCCTATATCACACTGGTTTAAGCATGTCAACGCTTTCAATAAAAAAGGCATGGTACACCTAGTAGCATATTCAGCATAACGTGGACGGATATTATCAGTAACCGCTAAAAGCGGAAGCGTAGCGCTGTCTTTACAGACCAATACATTGCGTAAATGTTCGCCCAATCCTACTATAAAATGGTGCCCATTAAATCCTTTCCGTAAGACCGTGTCATAGAGGGAAAGAACCGCAGGAACATTACCTGTTAAGCAAGCTTCTGTACATTTAAAATAATAGTCATAATCCAGGATTTGAAGATGATCACGTGTGTTGGTATAAGTAATCGTACCACCTATACCTCCAGAAGTAGTGATCAAATCAAACATAGAAAGCGCATCCCGCATCGCACCTTCTGCTTTTTGAGCAATCAGCTGTAGTGCAGATTCTTCATAATCAATAGACGTTTGTTTAGCAATTGTTTTAAGCTGTGTAACAATATCTTCTAATTTAATTCTATTAAAATTAAAGATTTGACAACGAGATAAAATGGTAGGTAAAACTTTGTGCCGTTCTGTAGTAGCTAATATAAATATAGCATAACTAGGGGGTTCTTCAAGTGTTTTAAGCAAAGCATTAAAGGCAGCATTAGAGAGCATATGGACCTCATCTATAATGTATATCTTATATTTACCCGTTTGAGGCCCGTAGCGGACCTGACTCACTAGGTCACGCATATCTTCTACAGAGTTATGAGAGGCTGCATCTAACTCATAGACATGCAGCGCGCGATTGCTACTTAAGCTAAGGCAATTGGCACAATGGTTACAAGGCTCTATTTCTGCTGTAATTTCTAAGCAGTTGATGGCTTTAGCCAATATACGGGCACAAGTCGTTTTGCCCACACCACGCGGACCACAAAAAAGAAAAGCGTGCGCAAGCTGTTGCGTAGCTATTGCATTCTTTAGTGTAGCTGTAATGTGGGACTGACTGATTACATCTTTAAAAGTAGTAGGACGATATTTTCGTGCAGAAACTACAAATTGGGTCATGGGAACACTTTAAACGATAGCATATTGATGCTATCCTTGAAAAAAAGATTTAATCCGATCAAAAAAGCTTTCTTCTTTCTTATTTGGTTTAGGTATAAAGTTGGGCGATCCTTGAAGAGAAAGTAGCATCTCTTTTTCTTCTTTTGTAAGCTCTTGTGGGATCCAAACTTGGATAAAAACCAACTGATCTCCCTTTTTGCCATAACCATTTATATCTGTAATACCCTTCCCTTTTAATTTAAAGACCTCGCTAGATGATGTTCCAGGTGGAATTTTAAGCCGCACTTTGCCATATATAGTAGGGACTTCCATTTCGCAACCTAGTGTAACATCTATAAAGCTAACGTGTAAAGTATAACAAATATTATTGCCTTTACGTTTTAAAAGATCGTTTTCTTCTTCGTCTATTTGGACAATCAAACTACCTGATGTACCCCCACGGAGTGGGGCATTGCCTTTGCCACGTAAGGTTAGCTCCATATCTTTTTTTACCCCCTTAGGTACTTTAAAGGTAATAAGATCTTCTATAAACTTTCTTCCTTCTCCTTGACAATCACTGCAATATGTTTTAATACGGCTACCCGTTCCCGTACAGTGGCTACAAATAGCTTCTGTAAGCATATTCCCCAGCATCGTTTGGGTCGTTTTACGAACCACACCTTGCCCTTTACAGGGGACACATTTTTCTACAGAAAGTCCATTTTCTGCTCCATTACCGCCACATGCTGCACAACTTGTATAACGTTTTACTTTAATTTTTTTTTCGGTACCTAATGCAACCTCTTCAAGATTTAGTTTGATTCTTATGCGTAAGTCTTCGCCACGATTAGCAGTACGTCGTGTTCTTCTTCCGCTATTAAAAAAACTACCAAAAGGAGAATCTTGAAATAGATCATTCAAATCACCTTCAAAAATATCATCGTCATAAGACCTGCTTCCTCCTTGGTATCCACTTGTACCAAATTGATCATATTGGTGTTTTTTCTCTGGGTTACTTAGGACATCATAGGCTTCTGTAGCAGCTTTAAATTTCTCTTCTGCTGCTTTATTGCCTGGATTTTTGTCAGGATGGTATTGCATGGCTATCTTTCGATAGGCCTTTTTAATGTCTTCTGCAGTGGCATTGCGTTCTACACCCAGAATATTGTAGTAATCTTTTTCCATTTATACTCCAATTATAACTTTAGCAAAACGTAACACATATTCATTAATTAGGTATCCTTTTTCTACTACTGTTACAATTTTTCCTTGCATTTCCAGATTATCTACTGGTTGCTGCATAATTGCTTCATGCAGGTCAGCATTAAATACACTGCCTTGTTCTATGGCTATTTCTTGTACACCATACTTTTTTAAAAGTCCACATAATTTATCATAAATTAGTTTGATGCCTTCAAGATCTTGAACGACTGCTTGTCTACCCTGTAAGGCCATTATACATCGCTCAAAATCATCTATAATTGGTAAAAGTTCTTTTAGTGTTTGCTCGTTCGCCTTATCGGTAAGGGCTATGCGTTCTTTGGCCGCACGCTTCTTAAAATTATCAAATTCAGCATAAAGGCGAAGGTATTTGTCATGTGTTTCCTTTAGTAGTGATTGCAGCTGCTGGAATGAACTTATATCAGGATTCAATATTTGCTTATCTGCATCATCTAGTCTGTCAGCTGACTGACAGCAACCCATATGCAATTCTGTTTCGTGTGGATTGCCACAATGTATTTGATTTTCGACCTCTTGTCGGCCACAGCAGCATGGTTCCATACTTTCTTCGCCACTACAGCAACATGACTGACTGGTTTTGGTCCCTCCGTTGCAACAATTTGTTTGGTTTGTATCTACTTCCGATGAGCAGCATCCTGTTTCGCTTGTATGTGTATCTTGTAACTTCATGCTTTATATGTTATTGAATATGATGAGATGACCTCATGATTGAAATATAAAAGTTAAAAGTAACCGTTTGAATTAATGCTAAATGGTTATGCAATTTTTTTGCCAAATGCTTTTAATAGTGTCAATTTGTCATATCAAACGACACCCCGCTCTGGATATTTGCCCAGTATGTTTCGGTAAAAACTTTGAATATTTGCTATATCCTTTTCTATATTACCTGTAGGATAGAAAGTTGGACCAAACCCCATTTCTTTTTTAGCATAGTGTATATATCCTAAAATAATTGGAACATTTGCTGCTTCGGCTAATCTATAAAATCCTGTTTTCCAGCGTTTTACATAGCTTCTTGTACCTTCGGGTGCAATTGCTAGTACAAGCGCATCTGCACTATTGAGCATTTCTGCCATTACAGCTACCATATTGGTGTGGTTGGTTGTTTTATTTCTATCTATTGGAATAGCACCCAGCTTTTTCATTAGGTAGGAAAGTGGAAAAAACATTACTTCTTTTTTTATGGCAAATCTAATCGTTACATTAGGATGGCTAAGTTTAAATAACATGCCATAAAAAAAATCCCAATTACTAGTATGTGGCGCCAATGCCATTATTGCTTTTTTACAAGTCGTTGGATGCGTTATGTTGTTGATTTTCCAGCCTAAAAACTTAATAAGAACCATTGCAGATTTTTGGATCCAACTCCCTGCTGACTTGTTCGTGCTATTTTTGGAAGTCATGATGTGATGCGTTTCATTTGGATCAACCAGAACGGTATTGGGTGAAATGTCATATAAAAACTTTACCTTAGGATTCGGTACACTGCTACAAAATTCAATTGTTTTGGCTTAATGTTATCGCTTTTATCTTGTTTTCGATAAAAAAGAAAAGTACTTACTCAAAGCTATTAAAATTAATTTAAATATGATATGTACCATCCATTCAATGACATGGTCATGTTGACTATTTTTATGATGATTTATTGTTTATGAAAGAAAAAAATGGTAAAATTGTAATGGTTATAATCCTCCTTAGCTCAGTTGGTTAGAGCATTTGACTGTTAATCAAAGGGTCGCTGGTTCGAGTCCAGCAGGGGGAGCTTAGGCTATAGCAGGTCTTTAAATCGTATTTTGTCTTCAGTGTTTGTAATAGACCAGGAATGAATTTTCTTTTGCAGCAATTTGAGACCTACCTTCGTTTACAGTGTTTACTGGCCAACCATTCTATCAAAGCTTATCTTTCTGATGTAACAAAATTCACCCAGTTTTTTTTGAATAAAACAGTCACACCGCTAACGGCTGACAGCGCTCATATTCAAGAATTTTTAGCCAAACTACACCACGTCGGCATAAAGGCTACCAGTCAATCGAGAATGCTTTCTAGCTTGCGTCTTTTTTATAAGTTCTTATCCTTGGGTCACCAGATCACTAAGGATCCCACTAAGATTATAGAAAGTCCTCATTTAGGGAAACATCTACCATCTATTTTGTCTACATGGGAAATTGAGCGGATCATTAATGCGATAGACCATTCTACACCAATCGGTGTACGCAATCGAGCCATCGTGGAAACACTGTATGGTACAGGGATACGTGTTTCTGAGCTGATCTCTTTGAGGTTAAGTCATATCTACTTCCAAGAAAATTTTATACGTGTAATTGGAAAAGGTGATAAAGAACGTTTGATACCTATTGGTGCCATGGCACTAAAACATATTAAACTTTATATCGAGGGAGTGCGTGCCCATATGGACATAAAA
>ANMQ01000006.1_pt1 | contig 23538 bp, 27 predicted proteins | sample 507748 | NCBI WGS metagenome assembly ANMQ01 (sample SAMN01728977, study PRJNA163505) | wasp metagenome | isolation source: Encarsia pergandiella - a minute parasitoid wasp | collected 2006-10 | reverse complement strand
ATCTTTAGAATTTGGACTAAAGAAAACTCCAATCAATTAAATGACTTTTTCTTGAAATATGCTGACTCTGAATATCGAACGCCTGAAAAATTTATTGTGTCTGAGATTAAGAAAGCAGCGGCAGCTTCAACCTAAAACGCGGCCTGAAAATACGATCGGACACAGTATGCTCAGTCTGGGTGTAAGCATGGCGCGAGACAGTTCATTTTGGCGAAACGCTATGCTGATTTCATTGCTCAATACAATGATATTCAGTTATTACAGTCTTGCACCATTTCTTTTCGAACAGTTCGGTTGGGATTCCAGAGCTTTTGGCTGGACTGGATTTTGGTGCCTGTAGTCGGGTTGGTTATTGCTTATGGAATCGCGGTTCCCAATATACTGAGCCATGCTTTGCGTCAATATAGTGAGCAGACAGGCGCTGCAGGAGCGCTGTTCGGGCTGGTTTACTATTATTGTTAGCTCTGATGCCAGGGTTTTTAACAAGGCTTTGAAACGCTTTTCAAAATCTCCCCGATATTTTGTGCCAGCTAATAAAGAGCCAATATCTAAAGAGTAAAGAACGCATTTTTTAATAATCTCAGGTACATTTTCTTGTACAATTTTCCACGCTAAGCCTTCTGCAATCGCGGTTTTACCTACCCCAGATTCCCCTACCAGCAAAGGATTATTTTTTCGACGACGACACAATACCTGTACAGTGCGTTGTAACTCTTTGGCTCGGCCAATTAAAGGATCAATATGACCAGATTGAGCCAGATGATTTAAATTAATGAGCGCGCTTTCAATATTCTCGGTGGATGATGAAGCGCCAGAATCTTTAATCACGGAATTTTCTGTGGTTTCTTTGTTTTCTGAAAAATCTTTGCGTATACCATGAGCAATAAAATTGACAACATCCAAACGAGTGACATCATGTTTACGCAATAAATACACTGCTTGTGATTCCTTTTCGCTGAAAAGAGCGACTAAAACATTAGCACCTGATACTTCGCTGCGCCCAGAGGACTGAACATGAAAAACGGCACGTTGCAATACGCGTTGAAAGCTCAGGGTAGGCTGAACATCAAATTCTTTATCGCTCACAGGAAATACAGGTGTGGTTTTTTCAATAAAAATTTCGAGTTCTTTGTGTAAAACCAGCAAATCAACTTGACAGGCTTCTAAAGTTTCTTTTGCTGATGTATTCGTTAACAAAGCCTGTAATAAATGTTCCAGGGTCATGAATTCGTGTCTATTCCTACGTGCCGTAGCAAAAGCAATATTCAAAGTCAGTTCAAGTTCTTGATTAAGCATATTCTTTCCTCTCAATAGATACGTTGATCAGGCTTTTTCCAGGGTGCAAAGAAATGGATGTTCGTTTTCTCTGGCATATTGATTTACAGATGCTACCTTCGTTTCCGCCACCTCTGCCGTAAAAGTGCCGCAAATCGCCTTTCCCTGATAATGAACTTTAAGCATCAATGCTGTTGCCTGTTCAAGGTTATAAGAAAAGAAGTTTTGGAGCACATCAACCACAAATTCCATCGGAGTATAATCATCATTATTCAATATCACTTTATACATATCAGGTGGCTTGACAGCACTTATTTCCTGCTCATTTAATAGGTGTTCAAAATTCAACCCGCCGTTTTTATTCATTTTTTTACTCTTTAACTATGTTTGATATTTTAATAAAAAAGTTAGATTTTATCTCTCACAAAAAAACGAAAAAATTATTTGAAGCTCTTTTTTTAAAAAATTTTTATTGATTAAATTGTTCAGCGAGCTCTATGTCTTTGTTTAATTCATACAACATTTTTTCTAAATGCTCTTGTTCAAAAGCGCTTAACGCCCCTATTTCTTTATATTCGGCAATACCATTTTCATTTAAAAGAACAGGTTGTGCAAAAAAACGAGGATACTGTTTACAATCGCTTTCAACATAAGCGTATTCTACAATCCCTTTTTCACCATTTAATGCACGAACTAATGAAAAACAAAATAAGGCAGCTGCATAAGCCATGGACAAAGTAGCAGACCCTCCCCCTTCTTTTGCTTTTACGACCTCTGTACCTGCATTCTGGATACTCTGAGTCAGAGTCTTTATTTCGCTTTCAGTCAAACTGATATCAGGTATTTGGGATAATAAAGGTAAAATAGTGACACCTGAGTGCCCACCAATCACAGGCACTTTAATATTTTCTGATACCTTGTTTTTTAGTTTAGCAACGAAACTCCTTGCTCGAATAATATCTAATGTCGTGATACCAAATAATTTATTTTTGTTATAAACACCGGCTTTTTTAAAAGTTTCGGCCGAAATAACAACTGTGCTGTTCACTGGATTGGTGATAATCCCGACCAATGCTTTTGGACAAGTATGTGCAATGTCTTCTGTTAATTGTTGAACAATACCTGCATTTACGTCAAATAAATCTGAACGCGCCATTCCTGGTTTACGTGCTATACCCGCTGCAATTAAAACAATATCTGCACCTAAAAGTGCAAGCGTCGGATCTTTACCACTAAAACCATTCACCGTCACATCTGTTGGGATGTGGCTAAGATCAACTGCTACCCCGGGGGTAATTGAATTAACATCATAAAGCGCAAGCTCTGAACCTGCAGGAAGCTGGGACTTTAGTAAAAGAGCAAGCCCTTGACCAATGCCTCCTGCTGCACCAAGAATAACTATCTTCATTTGACTGATTCCTTATTATTTAAAATAACATTAGACCTGTTTCAAAACTTATTGTAAACGTGCGACTGACTGTCGGAATTACTATCTTATTTTTAGGTGAAAATTAAGTGAGTCCAAGGTAAAATAAAAATAATTTGAATGCCTTTTTGAGCGAAAAGATAAGGCGATTTATCTGACACAATTCATCTTCATAAAAATAAAAATTCATATCCTCCAGATTAAGTGTGAGCCACTACAAAATCAGCTTTAAAAAGGGAGCTTAAATGGCAGGCAATAGTATAGGGCAAATTTTTCGTGTGACTACATTTGGTGAATCTCATGGTGTCGCTTTAGGCTGTATTGTTGATGGTGTTCCTCCAGGATTATGGCTTTGTGAAAATGATTTACAGATAGATTTAAATCGCCGACGCCCAGGCATGTCACCCTATACCAGTTCGCGTCGCGAATCCGATCAGATTCGTATTCTTTCAGGCATTTTTGAAGGAAAAACCACAGGTTCTAGTATTGGATTGCTGATCGAAAATAAAGACGCTCGTCCACAAGATTATCAATCGATAAAGGATCTGTTTCGACCGGGTCATGCAGATTACACCTACCAAAAAAATATGGCATACGGGATTATCGTGGTGGAGGGCGTGCCTCTGCGCGTGAAACTGCAATGCGTGTTGCAGCAGGAGCAATTGCAAAAAAATATCTTTTTGAGCATTTCAGCATTGAAATACAGGGGTATTTATCTCAGATAGGTACGATTTGTTGTGAATTTAAAGAGAAAGAATGCATTGAAGCTAACCCTTTTTTTGCCCCGATCCTCATAAGGTGGAAGAAATTGCCGAATTAATATGTGCTCTAAAAGAAAGAGGGGATTCCATCGGGGCTAAAATCACAATAATGGCCAAGAATTTGCCTGTCGGTTTAGGCGAGCCTGTGTTCGATCGCCTTGATGCAGATTTGGCTCATGCACTTATGAGCATTAATGCGGTTAAAGGGCTAGAAGTAGGTGAGGGGTTTTCTTTTGTGAACAAATTGGGGAGTGAAAGTCGTGATGAAATGACGTCTTCTGGTTTTTCAACGAATTATTCAGGAGGCATTTTGGGTGGGATCAGCAGTGGACAACCTTTGCTGGTTCATCTGGCACTAAAACCCACTTCCAGCATTGCAATACCCGCCAAAACGATTAATCAACAAGGCGAAACAGTTGAAATGACTACTTCTGGCCGCCACGATCCCTGTGTGGGTATTAGAGCAGTGCCTATCGCTGAATCGATGCTCGCTATTGTATTGATGGATCATTTGTTACGTCATAGAGCTCAATGTGGTCATTTTTAAAGACCTAATTTATTGCTATTTGATTCTGATATCGACTCTAAAGTTGACAATAAAAAAATTACGTCCTCTTTTGCGGCTACTGTGAAAGTGCCCATTTTGGATGTACAGAAATACTCAAATCACTTCGGCTGCCTTCCTGAATACGCCGCCACCCTGCATAAGCTATCATGGCTCCATTGTCCGTACAAAATTGAGGCCTTGCATAAAATACCTTTCCTTGTCGTTCGTGCATGATGACACTGAGTTTGCTTCGTAGTTTTTCGTTTGCACTCACCCCTCCTGCTAAGACTAATCTGGTTAAACCCGTTTGCTCTAATGCGCGTTCAGATTTGATCGCCAAAGTATCGATAACGGCTTTTTCAAAAGCGTAAGCAATATCACAGCGAGTTTGCTCGTCTTGGTGGTTCGCACGAATAGTAAGAGCTGCCGCAGTTTTTAAACCTGAAAAACTAAAATCAAGCCCGGGTCTATCGATCATCGGGCGTGGAAATATAAAACGATCAGGATGTCCCTGCTGGGCTAAATGTGCCAACATTGCGCCTCCTGGATATTCCAGGCCCAGCAATTTCGCCGTTTTATCAAAAGCTTCTCCGACTGCATCATCTAAAGATTCCCCTAAAAGCGCATATTTTCCTATCGCATTCACCTGAACCAACTGGGTATGACCCCCAGAAACGAGCAGTGCAATAAAAGGAAAATCTGGCACCTGATCCTCGAGCATTGGCGCCAATAAATGGGCTTCCATATGGTGTACCGGCACTGCGGGAACATTCCAGGCGAAAGCCAATGCGCGTCCAACACTTGCACCGACTAATAACGCGCCGATTAAGCCCGGCCCTGCCGTATAAGCTACGGCATCGATTTCTTGAGGAGAGACGCAAGCTTCCTTTAGCGTGGCTTGAATGAGAGGGACGATTTTACGAATATGATCTCGTGATGCCAATTCAGGCACAACCCCGCCATATTGCGCATGTAATTTCACTTGACTGTACAATTGATCGGCCAATAAGCCAGATTCTGAATCATAAATCGCAACGCCTGTTTCATCACAGGATGTTTCTATACCTAAAACACGCATCATTTTCCTATCTTGTTATTGAAAAAGAGGTTTAACATCCACATTATCTTACTTAAACAGGCAGAATATGATATTGATTCATAGAGACTCTCTGCCTTAAATGAAGAATTTCGCCTTAGCTGTGAAATTTCTATGGTATTCTTGGCATAAAGGTGAGTTTTGATTATAAAATTCTCCTCTTACTTCAAATCTTATTTATTCACATCATTAAAGGTAACCATCATGAATCGCTATTCAAAGTCTAATGGTTCTATTATCGAGGGCCGTAGCACAGGTATACAGGCGTATATGTCTCAAGTATACGGCTGGATGACCTGCGGTTTATTGTTAACCGCATTCGTTGCTTGGTATGCGGCTAACAACCCAGCCATCTTAAATTTGATCTTTTCGAGCCAAATCGTTTTTTTTGGTCTTATTATTGTGCAGCTAGGATTAGTTTTTGTGATTTCAGGTATGATCCACAAGCTCAGTGGGGCTATGGCCACCAGCCTTTTTATGTTGTATTCCGCATTAACAGGCTTGACGATATCCAGTATCTTTGTTGTTTACACCCAGTCGTCTATCGCCAGCACTTTTGTGATCACAGCAGGCATGTTTGGTGCGATGAGTTTTTATGGTTATGTCACAAAGAGGGATCTCACTGGTTTAGGTAATATGTTATTTATGGGTGTTATTGGTATTTTACTGGCTTCCATCGTTAACATCTGGCTTAAAAGCAGTGCACTGATGTGGGCTGTAACCTATATCGGCGTTGTTCTATTTGTAGGTTTAACGGCTTACGATACCCAAAAATTAAAAATATGGGTGAACAATTAGACAGTAATGATAAAGAAGGGTTTCGTAAATATTCTATCGTAGGTGCTTTAACGCTTTACATTGATTTTATTAATTTATTCTTAATGTTAATACGGATTATAGGTAATCGACGTTAATTCTTAACCCATCTTACTGGGCTGATCTGCAGCCCTATCAAGAAAACTCTTTCAAAGCATAAAAATGAATATTTTATATACAAATTTCCACCCACGTTACGGAGGTCGTGATGATATTTACATAAAAAATTTGGCTAGCATCACACAGGCGGACCTTTATTTTGCTTGCCTTGGATCTAGCAATCTCTATATGGATTTAAAACAAGCTGATAAATAACTTTATCCTAATCTCAAAGCTTATATCCAATTTTAGATGCCCTCAATTCCATAAAGACTTAAAAACACCACCAGGTAAAAAAGAGATGATGAGCCCGCCTTTTTGTGAATTTGATTTAGATCCCTGTTTACTGCGCGCGTTAGAGGATAAAGGTTACCTTTCCGCCACAGCGATTCAAACAACAGTGATCCCAAAAGCAATGGAAGGACGAGATCTATTAGGCTCAGCTCCAACGGGCACCGGCAAAACGATCGCTTTTTTGATTCCAGCACTTCAACATCTTATTGATTTTCCTAAAAAAAAACCAGGCCCCCCTCGTATTTTGATACTCGCCCCTACACGAGAATTAGCCATTCAAGTAGCAGATCAAGCGACTGAACTGGCAAAATACACCTCATTAAAGGTCGCCAAAATCACAGGAGGAGTGGCATATATGAACCATACGGAAATCTTCAGTACAAATCAGGACATTCTGGTGGCCACTACAGGGCGATTGCTGCAATACATCAAAGAGGAAAATTTTGATTGCCGGGCAGTGGAAATATTAATACTCGATGAAGCGGATCGCATGCTGGACATGGGTTTTGCTCAGGATATTGAAGTTATTTCTGCTGAAACTCGTTGGCGTAAACAAACTTTACTTTTTTCTGCCACGCTAGAGAGCGCCACGATTCGTGAATTTTCTGAGCGTGTGCTCCGTGATCCCATCTACTTAGAAGCGGCGCCTTCAGTACGAGAACGAAAAAAAATCCTTCAGAGTTATTATCGTGCAGACAATCTGCCGCACAAGATCGCTTTACTCTGTTACTTATTGAAAACCCCTTCTGTACAAAAATCCATCATTTTTGTACGTACTCGTGAAAAAGTACATGAACTTGTTCATCGCCTTCAATCAGAAGGCATTCATAGTGGATATTTGGAAGGGGAGATGGTGCAAACCAAACGTACCGAAGCTATTGCTCGTTTAAATAGTGGTCGCATTCAAGTTTTGGTTGCAACCGATGTTGCGTCTCGTGGCTTAGATATTGAGGATATCAGCCATGTCTTCAATTTTGATATGCCCTATACCGGAGATGTTTACTTACATCGAATCGGCCGAACGGCTCGTGCAGGTCGTAAAGGGACAGCTATTTCACTGATTGAAGCACATGATCACTCATTGTTAAAAAAAGTAGAGCGATATCTTAAAAAAACGATAAAACCAAGAATAGTGGATGAATTACGGCCCACAACGAAAGCACCAAATGAAAAACAAGCTGGAAAACCTTCTAAAAAAGTGTTAGCAAAACGTAAAGAACAAAAAAAATCCAAAAAAGAAAAAGCGAAAGTGAAAATACGTCATCGCGACAAGAAAAACCTCGGTAAGCGTCGAGAGCCTAAAAATTTTAAAAAAAATAAGGAAAATGGCGATGCCAGCTCCTCTTCTCACCTGGCGTGATGTGATAGGCGCAGAAAAAAAGAATTTTATTTTAAGGATACTTTGGCCTCTGTAGCTGCCGAACGTCGTGCAAATAAAATGATTTACCCTTCTCCAGAAAATGTATTTAATGCCTTTCGTTTAACGGAATTTGGAGAAGTAAAAGTCGTGATTATTGGGCAAGATCCCTATCATGGGCCCAATCAGGCACATGGTTTATCTTTTTCTGTTTTACCAGGTATGGTGTTACCGCCTTCCTTGGTGAATATCTATAAAGAGCTGCTCAATGACATTACAGGTTTTGTATACCCTAATCACGGTTGTTTAGAAAACTGGGCAAAACAAGGGATCTTATTGCTGAATACTGTTCTGACAGTCGAAGCGGGGCGCGCGCACTCTCATGCGCATCTTGGCTGGGGTATTTTTACTGATCGTGTGATTGCCGCTCTGAATCAGCATACTCATCGGATTATTTTTTTACTATGGGGTTCTCATGCGCAAAAAAAAGGAGAAATCATTGATACTCAGCGTCATTTTATTTTAAAAGCGCCGCATCCATCGCCTCTATCTGCTCATCGAGGATTTTTTGGATGCAAGCATTTTTCAAAAACGAATCAACTGTTAGAACAGCAGGGATTAGCACCTATCAGCTGGCAACCCTAATACCAGGAGCATCGGTATTTTTGTTCTGAATCGGTTAAAGTTTATAAAACCATGACAATTAAATTTATAAGATACACCATCAATCATTTTTTAAAATGACATTAATTATCATACTGTATTTATTTTCAATTACTTAAATACAGTTGCCGCCCTCATGATAACCCCTAAATAAAAAATTTTTATCTAATATTTCAATAACTAACATATTATTCAAAGAATTCATCAAAAATTTAAAAATAATTTAATTATTACGAATATATTCATCCATATCCGTTTTTAAATTATCAGATTGAGTTCCAAAGATAGCCTGAACCCCTGAGCCGGCGATAACTATTCCTGCAGCACCCAGCTTTTTTAAGCCTTCTTGATCTACTTTAGAAACATCGGCCACACTGACACGTAAACGGGTAATACAAGCATCTAAATTGATGATGTTCTCTTTTCCTCCAAAGTTTTCAACTAAGGCCTCAGACATTTGCTTACCATTTTGAACATCTATTATGGTTGAGATCAGTTCTCGGCCAGGTGTTTTTAAATTCCATTTAGTAATCAAAAAACGGAAGCTCGCGTAATACACTAAGGCATAACAAGCACCAACCAGAGGAAATAACATAGTTCGATGGCCATTACCGCTCAAAAGAATAAAATCAATTAAACCTTGAGAAAAACTAGTACCACTGGTCATACCGAGAGCAATACAAAGAGGAAAAGCCAACCCTGATAAAATCACATGAATAACATATAGGACAGGGGCTACAAACATAAATGAAAACTCTATTGGTTCGGTGATCCCTGTCAAAAATGAAGTCAATGCCGCAGAAATCATAATACCGCTGACCTTTATGCGATTTTCTGGCTTTGCTGAATGCCAAATTGCAATCGCAGCAGCAGGGAGGCCATACATTTTAAAAAGAAAAGCGCCTGCCAGTTTACCCGCTGTCGGATCACCAGCCATGTAACGAGGAATGTCGCCGTGAAAAATTTGTCCAGCAGAGTTCGTGTATTCTCCCACCTGCATCTGAAAAGGCACATTCCAAATATGATGTAGACCAAAGGGAATGATAGCGCGCTCAACAAATCCATATATAGCAAAGGCAATACTCGGATTTTGATATGCCGCCCATTCTGAAAAAATCTGTATTTTTCTTCCAATCGGAGGCCAGATAAAAGCCAACAATACCCCAATAAGAATAGCGAAAAATCCAGAAATAATAGGAACAAAACGCTTACCTGAAAAAAAACCAAGATATTCAGGTAATTTAATACGATAAAAATGATTAAACATATAGGCGGCAAGCCCACCTGCAATAATACCCCCCACGACACCAGTGTCATTTAAATGATGCTGATGTATCTGATCAGATGAAATATTTAATAACAGAGATTCAAGTACAGCGATTGTTTTTGCCATAATCGAGTAAGCAACGACAGCAGCTAATGCGGCAACACCATCGTTATTAGTAAAACCTAATGCCACCCCAATGGCAAAAATTAATGGCATATTGGCAAAAATAGCACCGCCCGTTTCTGACATAACATCAGAAACTACATCAGGTAGAAAGCTGAAATGAATGGAGCCTAAACCTAGTAAAATACCCGCTATGGGCAATACTGACACTGGAAGCATGAGCGATTTACCCACTTTTTGCAGGTTTGCAAATGCATGTTTAAACATAATTCAAGAGGCTCCTAGTAATAAAAAAATCAATTTTTATATAGTAAAAATAAAAATTTCTTTTTAATTGCTTTAAGATAAATAAAAAATAATATCTTGAATATTTGATATAAATCATATTATTTTCATAAATAAAACATATCATATTAAAATAATTTAATTAAATATGTTATCGTTATATTGAATTAATTAAAAATTGATAATATCATTTTTATTGAAGCTTATACTAAAATATTTACGTTATATTAAAAAATGTTGATTCGCTTAAATGAAATAATTGAATAAAGTTACTTGTTGTCGTATCAGCTAATTTTTCTAAATTTACATTTTTTAATTCTGCAATATACTCAGCAATTTCTCGCACATAAGCGGGCTGATTTTCTTTTCCGCGATAAGGCACAGGGGCTAAATAAGGTGAATCAGTTTCAATTAACATTTTATCTAAAGGAATATAACGAACAACATCACGTAACACTGACGCATTGCGAAATGTCACAATACCTGAAAAAGAAATGTAAAATCCTAAATCTAATAGTTGCTGCGCAGCCATTTTATCTTCAGTAAAGCAATGCAAAACGCCACCACAATCCCGTGCATTTTCTTCTTTTAAGATGTTTATAGTATCTTTAAAAGCATCACGGGTGTGCACAATGACAGGCTTGTTTAATTGACACCCAACCATAATATGCTCTCGAAATACTTTTTTCTGCAGCGCCATCTGATCTGATGAGTAATGATAATCTAAACCTGTCTCCCCAAGCGCTATGACTTTTTTTAATTGACATAATTGTTTCAATTTTTGCATATCATAATCTTGATCAAGATTCAGAGGATGTGCTCCACAAGAGAATGCGACATCATTGCGTTCGCCAATCACAGAAAAAAAATGCTCAAAACCCTCCAGAGTGGTCGCCACACAGAGCACAAATTTGACGTTACGTTCTCTTGCTTTTAGTAGTACGTCAGCAACGCTTTGATGTAATTTTTTATAATCTAAACTATCCAAATGGCAGTGTGAGTCGACTAATAACATGATATGAATCCTAGATATTGACTTGCAGATCAGAGCTCATTCAAGGCATTTTCAAAATTTAAAAGTTGCTCTGTGAGCAATAATTCTTTATTTATCCCCACTATCGATAATAGTTGGTGACGGCAATAAATCGACTGGCGGAGTATTTTAAATAATCCACTAATAGAAAATAAAGTTGCTAACTTTTCAACTAAAGGTTGTTGATCTTCATTAATCATATAGAGCGTTATTCCGTGGTGATATTTTAAAGCATCCAACAATAATGAAATCAACCAGTGAAGAGTATCCTCGATATTGTCACGGTTCAGTTGAGGTAACAACGCCAAAAAATTTTGGCGAGACAAGACATCACTTAATGTAAGACAAAAAAAACTCTTTCATTCCAACGATCTTTTTGCAGAAGAGATAAAGCGGCTAATGGAGCACCAGAACTTAATTTCAACGCTGTTGATACAAGGATTGGATCTGCGCCTGTTTTTTCTGCTAACCATGTTAGAGTTAAGTTTGTTGGTGGATTAAACAAACGCCAACAAAAACAACGGCTTTTTAACGTTGGCATTAAAACTGAAGGGGTATGACAACCTAAAAGGAAATAGGTATTTTTTGGAGGTTCTTCTAAAGTTTTTAATAACGCGTTCACTGCAGCAACAGTGAGATCGTGGACATTAGGGATAGAAATGACCCTGGATCCTCCCTGTTGTGGATGGTGTGACAGTTTTTCGATCACCTGTCTGATGGAATCGATACCTAAATTTCTTTGGTTTTCTTTTATTTTAAACAGGTGACAGTCTGGATGATGTCCGGCCAACATTAAATGACAGCTATGGCACTGACCGCAACTTTTTTCCCCTTGTCTTTTCTGGCAAAGCAACCAGCGGCTTAAACCGTAAATAAGGGCGTTTTTACCATTTCCTCGTAATGCATGAATCAGTAATGCATGATGCCCACGTCCTAAAATGTGCTGCTCTACTAATTGATGATAATGAGCATTGAGCCACGGATACCAATTCATTCAATTATTTTTCCAATAAAGATAGCAAAGCATTTTGAATATCCGCTGTGACTTTTTTTATGGGTTTTGAGGCATCGAGCATTTTAATGCGAGGATCATCATATGTCAGTTCGAGATAACGTGCCCGAATGCGTTCGAAAAAAACCAACGATTGCTGTTCAATACGATCAAGATGGCCTCTTTTACGAGCGCGTTGTAGCCCTAATTCAGGCGGTAAATCTAAGTATAAGGTTAAGTCAGGGCGAAAAGAAGAATCTAAAGTAAAATCAGCTAAAGATTTGATAAATTCAGATTTTATCCCTCGTCCGCCTCCTTGATACGCTTGAGATGAAAGATCATGACGGTCGCCTATTACCCAGGTTCCAGAAGATAAAGCCGGTTTGATGATATTTTCGAGCAATTGCACTCGAGCAGCATATAAAAGCAATAATTCCGCTTTATCGGTTAAGATCTCTTCATTTTGGCTCTTTTTTTTAATCAAATGACGTATTTCTTCACTTAATGCGGTCCCACCTGGCTCACGAGTACAGATCACATCCTGAATTTTAAAATGCCTTAAGAACTGTTCCACAGTATTGACAGCAGTGCTTTTCCCTGCTCCATCTAGACCTTCAATAACAATAAATTTACCTTTCATTTTTTTCTTTAACGCCTCGCGATAAGCTCGTACAGCTCGATTATGGCCTACCAAATTAGTGCTAAATGTATGCCCGCCTTCACCATTTGCCACAAAATAGAGATAATCTGTTTCTTCAGGATGAGCCGCCGCGTTAAGCGATGCTAAACCTGGCATGGTAATGGGAGCAGGGGGCAAGCCAGGTATAATATAAGTGTTATAAGGCGTTACTGTGAGCAAGTCTTTATGCGTAATGGCCTCTGTAGAATTTTTGCCTAAACCATACATCACTGTAGGATCTGATTGTAAACGCATCCCTAACCTTAGGCGATTAATAAATACTGATGCAATTATTTTTCTCTCTGCATTAATAGAGGTTTCTTTTTCAATGATGGAAGCCATAGTCACTAACTCATCTGGGGTTTTATAAGGCAGTGATTGATTTCTTTTCTCCCAAATTTGGTTTACTGTTTCGTTCATTTTTTGATGGGCACGTTTGAGTATCAATAAATCTGAGTTTCCGAAGGAATAAAAATAAGTATCCGGATAAAAAGCGCCTTCTATATGCCCTTCACTTTGTAGCTTAAATAGCTGGGCAACCTCTGCATTCGTTTTATTTTGCAATAAGTGTTTGATGTTGTCTTTTTTGTCCATCTCATTCTTCCAAAGATGCCAATGAGTTCCTTCGATAAAACGAATAGCAAATTGTGCTTCTTTACCACTGGCAAATAATTCCAGCATCTCTTTGACGCTCATGCCAGAAAGCAGGTAATAAGTACCTGCTTTAAATTCAGCTAATTGAGGCTCAATAATCAGTAAACAACGCAATAACCAAGTTTTAACTAAAAGATGATTTTTTAATAAGATGTTTTCTAATGCTATTCTTCCCGTTCCTGGAGGAACCGTTAAGATAGTATCTTTTGTGATAGGTAATGGTGAATGAGCAAAATGTTTAATTTCATAGTAGACATAAAGGCTTATTAATAAACAGATTGGGATAAAAAATGTACATGCTCTAAAATAGATTTTTTTCATTTACGTTCATTAAACTTTTTTAAAATTTTGTGCAGAGGAAACATAAATACTGTAAGAACGAAGCCAATCAGGCATATTATTGATTAGAGTTTTTTCAAAACTGTAGCAAGGTTGAAGTGAAATCGAACGGAGCATCCCGAATTTTGCAAAGTCTCAGCAAGATAAATAAAGATTTCGAGCGAGTTTTTACTATAAAATCATATTTTTTTAAACACTACAGAGCCGTTTGTACCACCAAAACCAAAGGAGTTACAAAGAGTATATTCCATATTTTTTAATGAACGAGTTTCATTGGGAACAAAATCCAGGTCAAAACCTTCGTCTGGATTCTCTAAATTAATAGTAGGGGGGGCAACCTGATCATGTAAGGCTAGAATTGAAAAAATAGATTCTATTGCACCTGCCGCACCTAACAAATGGCCTGTCATAGATTTGGTCGAACTTATCATCACGTTTTGTGCATCTTCAGAAAAAACGGTTTTGATAGCTTCAACTTCTGCCTTGTCTCCTGCAATAGTAGAGGTGCCATGCGCATTAATATAGTTAATTTTTGAAGCCGACACGCCCGCATCTTTTAATGCATTTTTCATCGCCAATGCTGCTCCATAACCATTTTCTAGTGGATTGGTAATATGATGAGCATCACTGCTCATACCAAAACCGACCAGTTCGGCGTAAATTTTAGCATTACGTTTTTTAGCATGTTCGTATTCTTCTAAAACAAGAACGCCTGCGCCATCACCCAAAACAAAACCATCACGATCTTTATCCCAAGGACGACTTGCTGCCTGAGGATCATGGTTTCGTTTTGATAAAGCTCGAGCAGCAGCAAAACCCGCAACACCCAATGGCGTCGTGCTTTTTTCCGCTCCTCCTGCCAGCATGACATCAGCATCACCATAAACAATGATTCTAGCGGCATGCCCAATATTGTGAACACCGGATGTACAGGCTGTAGAAATTGCAATGTTAGGTCCTTATAGACCATAAATAATACTAAGATTACCGGATATCATATTTACAATAGTAGAAGGCACAAAAAACGGGCTTATCTTTTTGGCCCCTTTCCCTTTGTCAAGTAAAAGAGAATAATTATCTTCAATCAGGCCTAATCCACCAATACCAGAGCCGATAGCCGCGCCGATACGGGATTGATTTTGTTCGGTGACGTCAAGCCCAGAGTCACGCATTGCTTGCACGCCAGCCGCGACACCATATTGTATAAAAAGATCCATTCTTCGAATATCTTTAGGTGGAATGTAATCTTTAGCCTCAAAATTTTTGACTAAGCCAGCAAAACGCGTTTCATAAGTGCTGGTATCAAAATGATTTATTGAAAAGATGCCACTTTGACCTAAAAGGACTGCTTTCCATGCAGATTCTACTGTGTTACCGACAGGAGACAACATACCAAGTCCAGTGATTACCACTCGGCGTTTAAACAAATTTTTCTCCTAACATGGGAACGCTAACGATGGTAAAAATAAGGCGATCATAGATCGCCTGAATTTATTTATTTTTTGCATGTTGATCATATATATAATCAATAGTTGCTTGAACAGTAGTAATTTTTTCTGCATCTTCATCCGGAATTTCAGTCTTAAATTCTTCTTCTAATGCCATAACCAGTTCCACAGTGTCAAGAGAATCAGCACCAAGATCGTCTACAAAAGAAGCACTATTAGTAACCTGTTCTCTTTTGACGTTTAGTTGATCAGTGATGATTTTTTTTACACGCTCTTCAATATCATTAGTGCTCATACTGTTAAATTTCCTATCAAAATTCGCTTACGCGAGAGTATCGGTAGTTTTGAAATTGCTTTAAAAACCAGGATTTTCCTGTTCGGATTAAACGTTGACTCGCTTCAGTGGGTATTCTGCTTCATCAAACAGCCTAACTGCAGCGCTCCTCCAGCAGACCGTACAGCATTATCGTCATTGAAATCACGGATCAAGTGCTGCTGGCGCGGCATTTTAACAAAGATATTCTGCAAAATCACGCCTTATATCCATCATACTGAAGGAAGAATTGCTGTTAAGACAAACAAAACAGATTTTATAAAATCAGTATTTTATTTAATTTTATAGTGGTGAGTACACAGAACAGGAAATTACTTTTTCTTTTATTAAATCATATACATGCCTCCATTAATATGTAATGTTTCACCGGTAATATAACTGCTTTGCTCAGAGGCTAAAAAAACCACTGCATTAGCAATATCCTTAACATTACCCAATCGATTCATGGGAACTTTTTTTAAAATTTCAGTACGTCGAGTTTCTGTTAAGGCCTGTCGAGACATATCCGTTTCAATAAATCCGGGTGCGATCACATTAACCGTGATGCCTCTTTGAGCGACTTCTTGAGCAAGAGATTTACTAAAACCAATTAGACCGGCTTTAGCAGCAGCATAATTGGTTTGCCCTGCATTTCCCGCACTGCCTACTACGGATCCTATATTGATAATACGACCAAAGCGCTTTTTCATCATGGGGCGTAAAGCGGCTCGTGAAAGATAAAATATGGATGTTAAATTTGTGCCCAAAACCTCATTCCAACTGTTTTTTTCATACGCATCAGCAAACCATCACGTGTAATACCTGCATTATTGACCAGGATATCAGGGCCACAAAATTCCTCTTCAATGATCTTTATTAATGCTTCAATCGATTCCTCGTCAATCACGTTTAAGGTGACACCTTTACCATAGTCACCTAAATCATCGCTGATTTTTTTGCACCCTCTTCAGTGGTCGCCGTACCTATTACAAAAGCACCCTCTTCTGTTAATGATTGGGCTATAGCGCGACCAATCCCACGAGTTGCGCCAGTAATCAATGCAATTTTTCCTTTAAATCTCATATATATCCTCTTTTAAAATCTTGTTCACAGATTTTCCTGAAACATAATTAAGAGCATGAGCCAATGAATGAGCGTCATTGACTGAAAAAGCAGGTACTTTATGCACAATGCGTTTGTTCAGACCGGATAAAATGTTTCCCGCCCCCAACTCTAAAAAAGATTCCACACCTTTTTGAATCATAAATTGGATACTTTTAACCCAAGGTATTGGAGAATACAATTGACGTACTAATGCCTCTCGAATCTGTTCAGGTGAATTTTCTACTTTGACATCTACATTGTTGAGCACCGGAAATTTTGACGTTTTAAACACCATTTTATTCAGCCCAGCCAACAACTTATCCGCCGCCGGCTTCATCAAGGCACAATGAGAAGGCACACTCACCGATAAGGGGAAGACCTTTTTTGCTCCCGCTGCGATACAGGCAATATTAGCGCGTTCTACTGCTTCTTTATGGCCAGAGATCACGACTTGCCCTTGAGAATTAAAATTTGCGGGGGAAACAACCTGATTTTGTGCTGTTTGTTTGCAAATTTTCACTATAGTTTCATCATCGAGTCCAATGATAGCAGACATGGCTCCCTCGCCTGCGGCGGCTTGCATTAATTTTCCTCTTAATTCAACCAGCTTTACTGTTTCTGTCAAATTCAAGACACCGGCACACACTAAGGCGGAATATTCTCCTAGACTATGGCCTGCCACCATAAATGGAGAGGGGCCGCCTTCTGCTTGCCAAACCCGCCAGATGGCGACAGAAGCCGTGAGTAAAGCGGGTTGTGTTTTACATGTTTTATTTAATTCTGATACAGGCCCCTCTTGTGTGAGCGCCCAAAGATCGTAACCAAGAGCATCACTGGCTTGAGAAAAAGTTTTTATTATCAAAGGAAATGTTTTCGCCATACTCGAAAGCATCCCCAATGATTGAGAACCCTGACCTGGAAAAAGCATTGCAAATGTTGTCATGACTTTTTTCCTTTAAAAGCTAAAAACGAACTAACGCGGATCCCCAGACAAAACCACCCCCAAAGGCCTCCAAAAGAAGTAGTTGCCCTCGTTGGATACGGCCATCGCGTACCGCTTCATCTAATGCGGATGGCACTGATGCAGCAGAAGTATTACCGTGCCGATCTAAAGTAATGACCACTTTTTCCATACCTATATTCAACTTTTTAGCTGTGGCGTTAATAATACGGATGTTAGCTTGATGGGGTATCAACCAGTCTAGTTCTGAAGCATCCAATTGATTGGACTTTAAGGCTTCATGAACAACGCTTGCTAATTCAAGTACGGCCACTTTAAATACTTCATTTCCAGCCATGCTGATAAAAGGCGAATTTTTTTCTCTGGGATAGAATAGGGTGAGTAGTTTTCCGTAGTGCCCATTTGCGTGTAAATGAGTTGAAATAATACCTGGTTGATCTGAGGCACCTAAAACGACTGCCCCTGCCGCATCCCCGAATAAAATAACAGTACTGCGGTCTTTAAGATCAAGAGATTGTGTCAGCAAATCAGAACCGATCACCAATGCATAGGATATTGTGCCACTTTTAATATATTGATCAGCAACACTGAGAGCGTAAATAAAACCCGCACAGGCGGCAGCCAAGTCAAAAGAAACGCTGTCTTGAATGCCTAACATCTCTTGTATTTGACAGGCTGAACTTGGAAAAGCATGACTTGAAGAAGTGGTAGCCACAATAATTAAGCCAATGTCATTTTGGTCAATTTGAGCCATTTTTAAGGCTTCTGTTGCAGCATAAAAACCCATGCTGGCGACTGTTTCAGAAGAGTCAGCGATCCGCCTTTCTCGAATGCCTGTTCTGGTGAAAATCCATTCATCTGAAGTGTCTACCATTTTTTCTAAATCTGAATTGGTACGCACTGTTTCAGGTAGATAACTCCCTGTACCGAGTATGTTAGTCTGCATAATTACCTTCGATAAGACACTTTACCCTTTAGCATTAGCACTGTTTTCATTAGACTTTGTTTAAAACTGGCGTGAGTCTCACCCTACGTTTGTGCGCTAACCGTTTTTATCAATCATTAACCACCGGTTTTCTCGCTTCCCGCGATTTAAAAAAAACTCAAGAAAAAACCGCGCATATGCGGCTTTGACAGGGGGTTTTAAAATTGAAGGATAAGCTGAAATCAGCGGTTGATCACTTTACGCCCACGATAGTAACCATCGGTAGTGATGTGATGGCGTAAATGAGTTTCACCGGAGCTTTTATCTACAGACAATAAAGCAGTTGTCAATGCATCATGTGAACGACGCATACCACGCCTGGAGCGAGTGGGTTTATTTTTTGTACGGCCATAAATTGGATTCCTTAATTACTTTTTCTTTAAACGGGATAATACTGAAAATGGATGAGATTTTTTTCCTGTTCTTTTACAAGGTCCTCTCCCATTTTTGTGAAAACTAAATGACAATCTTTGTCTTCATGAACCGGAAAAGCAGGGATTGAAAGAATCAATTCGTCTTCAATCATAGACAGCAAATTTAATTCACCTGCTTCGTTCATTTCTATAAAGTCATACAATCCCCTGCAGGTTTCACTCAGCTTATCATAAGTACCACTGGTGACAGGGATAAAACAATATTCTGTCTTCAGATGATACAAAAAGGTGCAGCAGCAGCGCTGACAGGTTAATTTCAAATCGACATTCGCATGGCCTTTTATAAAGGCTCGCTGTTTTTCATCAATTCTAAATAAGAGAAAAACATCAATATCACTCTCTACAGATTCTGCGATTCGCACAAATTGATCAGATGCACAAAAACCCCTGTACTCTAGCCCTTTATCAGCGGCAAAAATCGGATCAATGGTCGAGGGTAATTTTATTTTTTGCATAGGGCCGGCATATTAGCTTTGTCATCAAAAAGAGTCAAAAAAAGAAAAAAGTCATCCTCAAAGAAGAGGTTATTTTTGATGACGTAAAAATTGGAGGCAATGCCGTAATGAATTGTCCAAAGGTGCTTTTATTTGTATGGTTTCTCCAGAATGGGGATGTACAAATTCGAGGGATAGTGCATGTAAAAATAAGCGATTTAAATGGCACCCCTTTAATTTTTTCTCAAATTCAGGATCACCATAACGATCATCAAACACAATCGGATGCCCCGCATGTAATGCATGGACACGAATTTGATGGGTTCTTCCTGTTAATGGCCTTACTTTCATCAAAGTCGTATTGGTAAAACGTTCTTCAATTTCAAAATGGGTTTGTGATTCTTTGCCTTGATGGCTCACTTTCACGATTCTTTCACCGTTTTGCAAAATATTTTTTTGTAACGGGGCTTGTATCAGTTTGCAGGATAAAGGCCAGTCACCAGCAACCAGAGCCAAATATTCTTTTTTCATTGTTTTAAGACGCAATTGTTCATTCAGAGAACGTAATGCAGAGGGTTTTTTGGCAACCATTAATATCCCTGAAGTCTCGCGATCCAATCGATGCACTAAATGTAAAAAACGTTGGTCTGGACGCAGCGCACGAAGTGCTTCTATCACACCAAAGCTCAGACCGCTTCCGCCATGAACAGCCATACCTGAAGGCTTATTTAAAATCAATATACCAGGATCTTCAAACAAAATAGACTGAGCCAAAGCCACAACTTTATTGCATTTTATTGAGATTGGTTTGTTTTGAATGATTGCGGTTTTGATAGGGGGAATTCGGAGCATATCGCCGGTGAGAAGCTTATAATAAGGCTTGATGCGTTTTTTGTTCACTCGTACTTCACCTTTTCTTAAAATACGGTAAAGCATACTTTTCGGAACTCCTTTTAAAAAGCGAATTAAAAAGTTGTCAATTCTCTGACCTGCATTATCGTCAGAAATAGTAATGGATTGTACTGATGATGAAAATTCCAAATGGGTTCTCTCTTAATGTTAATAATATTCTTAATATTAACATCATCCTTTAAGAGATATTAGACTTATCGTACAACAAAAAATGTCACATAAAGAGTGGCTCAGCCCGTAGTGAGTTTTTCAACAGGGTTATTAGAGAAAGAGTGTCTTATAAGGCTGGTATTCAAAAAAGAGGAGAAAGGATACAATACGTCTTAATGTTGAAATGACCCATCTTGAGCTTTGTCAAAATCTTTGAAGAGATCAAAATAAACAGATAAGGTGTTTTTAGATAACGATTTGAAAAACAGTATCTTGGAAACTGTTTTGTAATATCTGCCATAAATGGAGTAACAAACGCTGCAATGGCATAAGACGTTTGTTGCTATAAAAAATAGACCTACACTACTAATCAAAAAATAATGAGTAAATGTCAAATGAAAAGAATGTTAATTAATGCCACTCAGCATGAAGAATTGAGAGTTGCACTCGTAGATGGACAAAAATTGTATGATTTAGATATTGAAAGCCTGGGTTATGAACAAAAAAAGGCCAATATTTACAAAGGCAAAATTACTCGAATTGAGCCTAGCTTAGAAGCCGCTTTTGTTGATTATGGTTCTGCAAGACAAGGTTTCCTTCCATTAAAAGAAATTTCACCTGAATATTTTTCACCGAATTATTCCAATCATGGCGCTCGCCCTAATATCAAGGATGTGTTATCTGAATCCCAAGAAGTGATTGTTCAAATAGATAAAGAAGAGCGCGGCACAAAAGGGGCGGCATTAACGACTTTTATTAGCTTGGCGGGAAGTTATCTGGTCTTGATGCCGAATAATCCTGGAGCCGGAGGAATTTCTCGACGTATTGAAGGCGATGATCGAGCGGAGTTAAAAAAGGCGATGGCCTCTTTAGAGCTACCAGAAGGTATGGGTTTAATTGTCCGTACTGCGGGTTTAGGTAAATCCTCTGAAGCATTGCAATGGGATTTGTCATTACGACTTAAACATTGGGATGCAATAAAAAAATAGCAGAAAATCGCAAGGCACCTTTTTTAATTCATCAGGAAAGTAACGTGGTCGTTCGTGCTTTCCGTGATTATTTACGCCCTGATATCAGTGAAATTTTGATTGATAATCCCAAAGTGCTTGAGCTCGCAAAAGATCACATCACAGCGCTTGGACGGCCTGATTTCAGCAATAAAATCAAACTTTATACAGGTGAAGTCTCGTTATTCAGCCATTATCAAATTGAATCACAAATTGAATCTGCTTTTAAACGCGAAGTACGTTTGCTGTCTGGCGGCTCTATCGTGATCGATACCAGTGAAGCTCTGATTGCAATTGATATCAATTCGGCACGGGCGACCAGCGGTGGGGACATCGAAGAAACCGCGTTCAACACAAATTTAGAGGCCGCTGATGAAATAGCGCGCCAGCTTCGTTTAAGGGATTTAGGTGGTCTGATTGTCATCGACTTTATCGATATGGGCCCTATTCGGCATCAACGTGAGGTAGAAAATCGCTTACGTGAAGCCTTGCGTCAAGATAGAGCCCGTATTCAGATTGGCCGTATATCCCGATTTGGTTTACTTGAAATGTCTCGCCAGCGGCTGAGTCCCTCTTTAGGCGAATCGAGTCATCATGTCTGCCCACGTTGCAGTGGTACAGGTACTGTCCGAGATAATGAATCTTTATCACTGTCAATTTTTAAGGCTCATTGAAGAGGAAGCACTCAAAGAAAATACGCATGAAGTACATGCGATTGTTCCAGTAGAAGTGGCTTCATATCTGCTGAACGAAAAACGAGATGCTGTGAATGCAATTGAAAAACGCCAAGAGGGTGTCCGTGCTGTGATTGTGCCTAATGCTCAGATGCAAACTCCTCATTACACAGTGTTACGGGTTCGTAAAGGTGAGGAATCCCTGACCTTAAGTTATATGCTGCCTCAGCGTTATGAAACAGAAATGCCTCAAACGCAGGATGACACATCAAATGGACGTAAGCACTGCGAAGAGCCCGCGCTTTCTAGCTTATCACTCCCAATCAAAAGTACTGATATATCCAATAAAAATGGCGCTCACGGGCTCAACAATGCACAGCCAGAAAGAAGTTTCTTTCAAACGTTGATAACTGTGATTCAACGTTTGCTGGGATGGATCAAGAAAAAGAAACCCACAGCCTTGAATCTAAAAATACAGCAGCTCAACCTCGAGAGAACGCCTATGTACATCGGAAAACTGATACACGTAAGGAACGATCTCCAAGAGAACCTCGTGAAGATCTCGGGCGCAATAAGCTTTCTGGTTCGCAAACCGCGACTAGAGACAAAACTAAAAATAAAAATAATAGAATTCAATTAAAAGACGACGAGAATGTGCAAGCGAATAAAGCCCAAGCTGCTGAACGCCCACGTCGTCGTCAACAGGATAGACGTACGAATACACCTCATCCTCAAATAATAGAACAGGAAGCAAAAATAATAGAGCAAGAAGCGAAAAGTCTGATTGAGCCTCTTTTAACTCAAGAGGAAGAAGTGCCACATAAAGAAACACCGAAAAAAATCCCGCCACGTCGTTCGCAACGCGCATTGACTCAAAAAATACGTTTAAACCAGACATCTCATCTGACAAACGCGGTCGATATCACCATTCGAGATCAAACGCCCCATGAAACACCTGTGATGATTGAAGAACAGCAAAATGCCCCGCCGATACCAGAAGAAGCCACTGATTTGACAGGGAAGGCAAATGAGAGCATGGCAGAAGAAGTCGAAAAACACATGGCCCCTACCTCGGTCAATGAAAATAGTACGTTGCCACGCCGCTCACGTCGTTCACCTCGTCATCTTCGTGTCAGTGCTCAAAAGCGCCGGCGTTATCGTGATGATCCTGATACTGTTCAATGTACAATGCCTTTAAAAAGTGCGGTGGACTCACCAGAATTCGCTTTTGGTAAAATTTGTCTGCGTGCCTTTTCTGAGCAGATGATAAACCCCGATATTCTGTTCAATGATGATGTTCATCCAAACGAAAGAACAAGAGAGACAGGAAGACAAACAGGAAAAATCAGCATCTGTTGAATATGTAGAAAATTCGAAAAATGAGCAGATTGCCGCCACAGAATCTGAAAAA
>ANMQ01000005.1_pt1 | contig 25076 bp, 21 predicted proteins | sample 507748 | NCBI WGS metagenome assembly ANMQ01 (sample SAMN01728977, study PRJNA163505) | wasp metagenome | isolation source: Encarsia pergandiella - a minute parasitoid wasp | collected 2006-10 | reverse complement strand
AAAAGGACAACACGCCCAAAAATTTTGTCCCTTTTTTTAAGGGGGATAAAATCACCAATTATTTCTTCGATACAAGCGGTACGCTGGATCAGTTGAATGGTTGATGGACTAATCATCATAGTAGATTTCGAATAAACGCATGTACAAGATAAACTAAAGCAACCGGATGATACTTTTTAGCTGCTAGCTTAGCCAAAATGTTACGTGTCAAAATAGAGATGAAAACCTTATGATCCTACAGAGGAAGGAACGCCTAATAGGATCAACTTACGAAGGTTATTGTAAAACAATAGACCTTCTGCGAAAGAATGTGTGCGTTACGCATGGTTGCTATAAGACATATAAACTTATAAGCTCAAAAAATGACTTAAAAATAGCATAGAAAGCATATGTTTCTTGGGTATCTAAATGCGTATTAAGTTTCGCAGAGGGTCTAATGTCCCTTGTTTAAATAAAACCCAATGCATTAATTTATATCAGATTACTGTAAATCTGCTAAATATATAATACAAATTTAATTTTTCTCTTTTTAGAGCGGTAGTATCATCAGATGGCTAAACGAAAAATTTTTAAAATTAATTGAATCAACAGATACCTGTGCACAATATATTATAAAAATCGCTGCCGAAATACTTCGTAAAGGATTATACCAGCTGCTACCGAGACATTAAAAGAAGCAATAGGGCCTTGCATAGGAATACAAATATGCTGGGTGGCTACACTTAAATGTTTTACAGCTATACCTACCTCTTCTCCACCTAAAATAAGTGCAATAGGCAGTTTACAGTCCACTGTATGCAGTACTTCCTTGGCTTGGGCATCACAAGCCAATATATTTAAGCCACTTTCTTGTAAATAATGGAGGGCCTTTTGCAAATCAGTTACGCGACAGATGGGCAATGTGGCCAGGGCACCTGCTGAGGTTTTCATAGCTGCACCTGCTAACATAGCACTACCTTTCGTAGGTAAAACTAAGCCATCGACTCCCATACAAAGTGCCGTACGGGCAATGGCACCTATATTATGGACATCTGTTACCCCATCGAGTACAACGATTAAAGGCGCTTTACCTTTTTCAAAAGTGGCCTGCACCACTTGATTTAAAGGGGTGAACCCAATAGGTGATAAAACCGCTACAACACCTTGATGATTGCCCCGGGTCATCCGCTCTAACTTTTGAATAGGCACATAGCTAAAAGGAATTTCATATTTGCATACAAGGTTGTATACCTCCTTTCCAGGTGCGATTTTATTTTTTTGGAAAAAAATTTTTTCAATCGTTTGACCCGCAAGTATGGTCTCTATAACAGCCCTACAGCCAAAAATAAGGCTTAATGGAGTGGCAGATGCTTTTTTATTTTTAGCAAAGGAAGACATAATAACCGTAATTTTAAAGCGCAGCTAATAGCCTACCCATAGGCGCCATATAACACTTTAATGCGTTTAGATCAAGCTTTGATGGTCATATCAGCTTATCAGTACGCCCCACTATGGCAGCAAGCATTTAACTGGATTAAAAATGGCTGCCAACCAGCACCCATACAATAAAGAAAAACAACTAAAGAAAGGAAAGTAGCGGGGATAGGACTCGAACCTATGACCTTCGGGTTATGAGCCCGACGAGCTACCGACTGCTCCACCCCGCGATAAAAGTTTTATGGATTTAAGGAATAAAAATGATCTAATCTATCTTACCTTGCTTGAATCAGTACAAGTTTATATATTTTTTTGTAACATTGCAAATATATTATTCTTATGCATGCAGACAAAAGTGATTATAAATCTGGTTTTGTAGCCATTATGGGGAAGCCTAATGCTGGAAAATCTACCTTAATGAACTTACTAGTAGGTGAACGTTTGGCGGTTACCCATTCAAAAGCACAAACAACGCGTCATAAACTCTATGGCATCGTTTCTGAAAAAAAATTTCAAATTATTTATATAGATACGCCAGGCATTATTACACCTGCCTATCCCCTGCAAACTGCCATGATGGAGGCTGTAAAAGTTGCGCGTGCAGATGCTGACTTGATCATCTGGGTGGTAGATGTAAAAGATCTAGTCCTTCTTCCATGGGTTGATGAACACTATACTAAAAAACCAATTATATTGGTACTGAATAAAGTTGATTTGGTTACAGCCAACCAGTTGAATGTGGCGATAGCTTATTGGCGCAACCATAAACCAGGCGTAGCCATTGTACCTATATCAGCGCTAAAAAAAGAAAACATAGACCTGCTTCTGCAACAAATCATTGAACAATTACCCAACCATCCTCCTTATTATCCAGAAGAAACCCTCACAGATAAACCTGAGCGCTTTTTTGTACAAGAAATCATACGTGAAAAAATTCTAGACCAATACCGTCAAGAAATACCCTACAGTGTAGAAGTAGTAATAGACCATTTTAAAGAAACCGATCACTTGATTAAAATTCGATCTATTATACATGTAGAACGGCCTACTCAAAAGGGGATTATAATAGGCCAAAAGGGAGATGCATTAACAAAGCTAGGCATAGCAGCCAGAGAAGCACTAGAAAGATTCTTTCAGAAGCAAATATTTCTAGCACTGCATATCAAAGTTACGCCAAACTGGGGTAAAAGTCGATGGTTGCTAAAAAAATTTGGTTATCCAGCCAAAAAAAATTAATCTAATGGATCGTAGCCACTACTTCCCCAGGGATGACAAGATAAGAGCCTACGTAGGGTAAGCAAGGCCCCTTTTCGAAGGCCATATTTAGCAAATGCCGCTTTTGCATAACAAGAACAACTAGGGTAAAAGCGGCACATAGGAGGCAACAAAGGGGCAATGCAATACTGATACATACCAATAAGCAAGCAACAAAGCCGCCTAGGAAATTTAGAAAACAGATCTAGCCATTTGGAAAATTGTTTCATAATGAATAAGTATAAATAAAAATACCTTTGAATGCAAAAGTTCAATTAGCCATATTATTTACACAATCTTTTTAAAAGACCTTTATAGATTTGTAGTCTACTTATTGGCAATTTACTTCAGATTCTCTTAACTTTACCTCTCGTTATAATTTGCTTTTTGATGCTACTTGTGGTTAAAATTTGGAGCCTATGTGTTAGTTTAAGGTTTATATCTTTTGGTTTATGATATAAAGTCTTTGGCTGTTCTCCTGCTTGTAAGGGTTTTAGCAATCTATTTTCTCATCTAGGATTGTTAAACATGGTTGTACCATATGGAACAAAAAATGAGATTATGAAACTAAAAGGAGAAAATAAGTTTTTTAAGTGGATGCGTTTACTCAAACAGCAGCAAGAGAAGCGTCTGGTCTATTGTTTGGAACATGCATCGCCTATAGAGGTAGCTGAGTTCTTAGAAAAACAAGCTTTTGATTTGGTCCGGACAGTTTTTAGCAATTTGTCTATTCCACGACAGGGAGAAGTATTTGCGTTATTTAACGATAATGCGTTGCAGATGCAACTCTACTATAGTATTCCTAAAAGCACTTTTGCAAAAATTTTCTCCTGTATGCCTTCTGACTTGCGCGTTGATTTTTATCAACGATTGAGCAATAAAGAGCATGCCCATTTACTTCCTTATTTAAGTAGAAAGATTAGGGAGGATGTGATTATGCTAAATGCCTATTTACCAGATACGGCAGGAGGTATAATGAATACAGATTTTGCTACAGTCTTAAATTCAATGACTGTAGAAGAAGCTATCGATAAAATCCGTGAGGATGCACCTTCTAAAAAAATGCTTTATTACATCTATGTAGTAGATGAAAAGATGTGCCTAGTGGGTTTTGTTTCTTTAAAAGATTTGGTGATGCACACTCCAAAAGAAAAGATAGAGACCATTCTTAAGGTAAATTTTGTATATGCTACAGTTGATGAAGATCAAGAGGTAGTGGCTAAAAAAATTGAACAATATGATTTAGTCGCCATCCCTATTCTAAATCAAGAAGGACAAATCGTAGGTATTGTAAGTTATGACGATGCCATAGCTATTATTAGAGCAGAGCAAGTTGAGGATATGGATCGATTTATGGGTATTACTTCAGAGGAAGATACCCCCGGTTATCTAAAGGTTTCCACGTTACAACACCTTAAAAAAAGAATCAAATGGATTGTATTGGTATTTATAGCCAGTATGATTGGCCATGCTTTTACGCAGGCTAACAGTTCTTTCTTTTCCCAATTTAATTTAATTTTCTACTTGGCTATGATTACAGAAACTGGAGGAAACGTAGCGAGTCAAGTTGCTTCCGTAGTACTACAAGCCTTAAATCGTGGCCAAGTGTCACTATCTGACTGGGTTAAGATTATTTTAAAGGAATTAAGAATTGCCATCACATTGGCTTCTCTATTATTTTTTCTTACCTGTGTTAAGTTATTTTTAGCTTCTACTCTAGGGTTCGATGCGAATAGGTCTTTCCAGGTGATATTTGTAGTGGCCTTAAGCATTGTTGTGCAAATTATTTGTTCTGCTTTTATAGGAGCGGCCTTTCCATTGGCTGCTAAATACTTTAATGGAGATCCTTCTGTAGCAGCTAATCCTATGATTAATATCACAGTGGACATATTGGGTATCATGATTTATTATGTTATAATCTATTGGCTGATTCATCCGGTTGGTAGTATGTAGTCTTATGTAAAAAACAGTTGTCTAGTGCTTTTTAAGGTTACCATATAGTTTGAATGGCTACAAAAAGTGTGTAATAAAGATCTACTATCGATCATAGCCTTAAAAGTAAACAGAGTTAGGTTTAAACTTTTTAAGAACGGTTTATATGTCTTTAATAACGCTTTACTTACCTAAGATGGGGGAAAGTGTCATAGAAGTTGTAGTATTGGATTGGTGTATACAAGAGGGAGAAGCCGTTGTGGAAGGTGCACCTCTTTTAGGGGTTGCTACGGATAAGGTAGATGCAGAGATTCCTGCTACTTACACAGGTACAATTAAAAAATTATTGGTAAAAAAAGGAGACGTATTGGCCATTGGCGCACCTATCGCTTTATTAGAAGTAGACCATTTAGATGTGCCACCTGTTCTACATCAACCTGAAAATGCCAAGCCTTCGTTAGTAGCTATCCCCCGCCATTTAGAGCCTAGTGTGTTGGCTATCCATCCTTTTAAAAAGGTAAAATTAAGTCCTTTGGCCAGTCATATTGCTCAAGCAAATGCCATTCAAGCAGATGAACTAGCAAAGTTAGCCGGATATACTCGGGATCATCGGGTTACTAAAGAAGCCCTTCTGAACTATATAAGCAAACGCCTACCCATCCATACTAGTAGTTCGGAGCGCCCTCTATTTTGTGAAGCGCTTATCCCTCTAGCAGGTGATGAAGTGGTACAAATGGATCGTGTTAGAAAGCTAATTGCAGATCGTATGGTGCAATCTAAGAAAATTGCCCCCCATGTTACCTCCTTTATACGTGCTGATGTAACCGAACTTGTTGCCTGGAGGCAGCAGCATAAAATTTCTTTTGAAGCAAAATATGGTGCTAGATTGACCTATAATCCTATTTTTATAGCCGTAATTGCACGTGCGCTCCAACTATTTCCACTTCTGAATGCGGTAGTCGTGAACGATCATATTATTAAACGCAAACATATTAATATAGGTTTTGCTGTAGCCCGCTCAGATGGAAATCTATTGGTTCCTGTAGTCAAGCAAGTAGAACAGCTTGGTTTGGTTGCATTGGCACAACAAATCGATGGGTTGATTGATCAAGCACGCAACGGTACCATTATGCCAGATGCATTAACGGGTGCCAGTTACACTATTTCTAATATTGGTTCCTTTGATAATCTCATGGGAACCCCTATCATCGTGCAACCACAGGTAGCCATTCTTGCATTGGGTCTTATTGAAAAACGTCCTGCTGTGGTCCATGTTAAGGGAAACGAAACCATAGCGATTCGCGATGAACTGTTTCTATCCCATACCTATGATCATCGAATTATAGATGGCGCGATAGGAGGAGGATTTTTAAAATATTTGGCGAAAGCATTGGCCTCTTTTGTAGCCGAGATAGACACCTATCCATTTATATGATATAACCCAAATGCCGCCGCTTTTTCTATTTTTTGCCCGGATGCTTTTGGGGGGAACCCTTAAGGAGGCAAACCAATAGGCTTTACTTTCAATAGCCTATTTCTTAAAATGGCCCACTGGTATTTTAATTGAGGCCATGACAGCTATATAACCTATTTGTATGCCCAGCGTATGCCATTGGGGTGGTCTTGTATCGCAATCCCCATTTTATGCAGCGAATGGCGTATAAAATCAATTTGATGGTAGCGCTTTTCTGCTTTGGCCTCTTGGTAAATGGTTTGTATCATTTCCATCATTTGATCAGTAGTGGCTTCACGTTCTTCTTTTAACCCTAATAGGTCTATCATAAAGGTAGCATAGGTACTACGCAATTGGTTGAATGCCGTTCTTGAAACAGATGCATCACGTAGTGTCCCATTATGCCACCCATGTATCTTTTTTAATAAATTAAATAAACTCGCTAAAATTTTTGCCGTATTGAAGTCATCATTTATAGCCCTATAGCAAGCGGCACAATCTTCATAGATTCCGTCATCTAATCCACCACTTTCGGTAGACAAAGCAACTCTTTCGTGATCGAGCTGAGCAAGAAAATACCAGCCATTTATTAATTTACGATATCCCTGATAAGCGGCTTTTAGTCCCTCTACCGTAACAGAAAGTGTGCTTCTGTAATGGGCCTGTAGTATGAAAAATCGTAATGTCATAGGGCTATAGGGTTGATCTATAGCCAGATGTTTGCCCGTGAAAAACGCATCTAATGTAATAAAATTACCCAATGATTTACCCATTTTGACTCCGTCAATCGTAACTAAATTATTATGGAGCCAATAGGTTGCCAAATTCGTTTTTAAGGCAGCCTGTGCTTGGACTATTTCACACTCATGGTGTGGAAAAAGCAAATCCATTCCACCTCCGTGTATGTCAAATTGTTTACCTAAATATTTTGCCGACATCGCAGAGCATTCTATATGCCATCCAGGGAAACCCTCTCCCCATGGAGAAGACCAACGCATAATATGCATAGGGGTTGCTTTTTTCCATAAAGCAAAGTCTACTGGTTGTTTTTTATCTATTTGATTGGCCAATGCACGCGTTCCTGAGCGAGCCGCTTCTATAATCCTTCCTGAAAGTTTGCCATAATGCTCCATTTGGTTGTATTTGGCTACGTCAAAATAAACCGATCCATCTACGATATACGCAAATCCATGTTTGATAATCTTTTCAATCATCGCAATTTGCTCTGGAATATGTCCACTTGCACAGGGCTCAATGCTGGGAGGTAATACATTAAGCTGTTGCATATTGCTACGATAATTATTGCTGTAGTGTTGCGCTACTTCCATAGGGCTTACTGCCTCTAGCTCGGCTTGCTGTTGTATTTTGTCTTTCCCTTCATCCAAATCTCTTTCTAAATGGCCCACATCTGTAATGTTGCGTACATACCGCACTTTATATTTCAAATGTTGGAGATAACGAAAGATGACATCAAAGGTAATAGCTGCACGTGCATGACCTAGATGTGGGTTCCCATAGACAGTGGGACCACATAGATACATGCCCACAAAAGGCGGCTTAAGTGGCTCAAACACTTCTTTTTGTCTAGTTAGGCTGTTGTAGATATGTAATATTTGATGCATCTTTGTATAGGCCAAAAATATTTTAGATTTTTGTTAGCATATGCGTCTGGTCTTTTTAGTAGGCCAGTTGCACGAGTATACCCATCCCCCTCTAAGGGTACAAGAAAATAATAATTGTAAAAATACAAAAATTAAAATTGCTATGTACGAACGGCTTAATAAGCATACTGCAGTTAAAAAATTATTGGGTACTGCTGTTATAGTTATAATTATAATAGGGTTATCGTTGGTTGCTCTTTATGCAGGAAAAAAAAGCTTAGCGCCGGTTACGTGTCTCCAGCAGGTTAATATTCTAGAGCCTGCTCAACCATTACAAGATAGGCTATCTCTACCAGAAGGTAAATCTGCACTACCCGCTTTACCTGATTTTACCTATGCCGCTAAAGTAGCCACACCAGCCGTCGTCTACATCCACGCCTCTCAGGATTCTAAAATCCTAAAACGAGAAGCTATTACACCATTAGAGCAATTTTTTAAACAATTTTTTGGGGAAGGATTGTTGATTCCTAAGGAATATGAACAGCAACCTCAAGTCTCTAAGGGTTCTGGGGTGATTTATACCAGTAATGGATACATTATTACCAATAATCATGTAGTGGAGGGAGCAGACCAAATAGAAGTGACTTTACATGATAATAGATGTTATAAAGCAAAATTAGTTGGTGCAGATCCTGCTACAGATTTAGCACTTTTAAAAATTGAGGCATCTAATCTCTCTACTTTGGTATTAGGTAATTCCGATAAGCTAGAGGTAGGAGAGTGGGTTTTAGCAGTCGGTAATCCATTTAATTTATATTCTACTGTTACCAAAGGAATTGTAAGTGCCAAATCTAGACATTTAGAAGATAGTGGTAAATTAGGCATCCAATCTTTTATTCAAACCGATGCAGCCATCAATCCAGGTAATAGTGGTGGTGCATTGGTCAATCTATACGGGGAATTAGTAGGTATTAATACAGCTATTTATGGGAATAGATCAGCTTCTTTTGTAGGATATGGCTTTGCTATACCTTCTTCTTTGGTAAAAAAAGTAGCTGATGATTTCATTCAGTATGGTGCCGTACAACGTGTACTATTGGGTGTAGCTATTCGGGATATGAATGCTGAACGGGCCGAAAAATTGGGCTTAAAAGCAACCACTGGGGTCTATATTGATACCGTTCAAAGCCATAGTCCTTGTACAAAGTTATTGCAAAAAGAAGATGTGATTATACAAATCAATAGCCGCCCAGTTTATAACTGTGCAGATTTACAAGAAATTATAGGTTGTTCCAAACCAGGTGATCAACTCACCGTTGTCTTATATCGTAAGGGTAAAGAAAAGCGCGTCAATCTATTGTTAGAAAAAGCACCTGATGTCATACAAATAATACTAAAAAATAATATATTAAAAGCGGAAGGTGCTACTTTTCAGAATATAGATGAAAAGACAAAAGCCAAATGTAAGCTTACAGGTGGCGTGCTCGTCCAAGAAGTTACCAAGGGGAAATTTAAAGCTGCTGGCCTTAAAAAAGGCTATATTGTACTTGCTTTTGACAAACAACCAGTTAAAGGTGTAGTGGATCTTGCTGAAATGATTCGAAATACAAGAGCAGAAGCTGTACTCATACAGGTCTTGGACGTTCATACAGGAGAGGTCAGTTATTTAGCAGTTGAATGGGCCAAATAGGATCCGCTCATCGGGCGTAATAAAGTTCTGTTATATTTTAGGTTATGGTTGAGTGCAATGATCAAAAAAGCTTTTTTGCTAATTTGGTTTATCGATCTAATTATTTGATCGTACGATTATGCCTTAGCGTAGTCGCCTTATCCGCGCCAGCCTATGCTGACAATGATCTACTAGATGAGGTCCCTTTATTGGAAACTATTCAATTTGAGTTGTTGGGTACAGATTGTAGTGGTAGGTTACAGGTGACCGTTAAAGCATATGAGATGTGCCAATCCCAAAATGGAAATATAACCCTAACAGATGATATAAAAATCGTTGTATTAAACAATAAAGTAGATCAAGAAGCAGGTCCTATTTATATTCAAGCCAATAAGCTTCTTTACAATAAAGAACAAAGCCTGTGTATCATAACAGGAAACGTTCTCGTTACTGTTCCAGAAAAACAATTGACCATCCGAACGGAACAGTTGTCATACGATATGAAGCAAGAAATAATATTTACAGATCTACCTATTGTAATAGCACACAAATCCCATGAGTTAAAAGGGATTGGTTTACGTGCTACAAGGAATTTAACCCAGTATACGATTACAACACCTAATGGCACAGTAGAGATCGATCAAGCAGCTGTCCTAAAGGATTAATTCATTATACTATTTATGCGTATTTTGGTCGGTTGTGGAGGTACAGGCGGACATATTTATCCTGCTATAGCTATTGCCGATGGCATTAAGAAGCAAGTTCCAGATGCAACTTTTTTATTTGTAGGGACAAAAAAAAGTAGTGAAGTGGGCTTGGTAGTTGCTGCTGGTTATCCCATTGTGCGGATCAGTATAAAAGGATTGAAAAGGAATAGCCTCATTAAAAACCTATTGATCCCCTTTTTGCTTTTAAAAAGTTTATACCAAGTAAGGCGTATTATTAAATCGTTTAAACCTGATTTAGTTATTGGAACTGGAGGATATGCCTCTTTCCCTACATTGTTTGTAGCTTCTATGCAAAAAATTCCTACCCTTATCCAAGAACAAAACAGTATAGCTGGTTTAACGAATAGATTCCTTGCTAAATGGGTAGACAAAGTTTGTACAGGTTATTCACATGTTATTTTCCCTTGTGAAAAGGAAAAAATAGTATATACAGGTAACCCCATACGTTCCTCCCTCTGTACCTTCCAAGAAGACCGAATGGATGCACTTGAGTATTTTAGTTTTTCTTCCTATCAAAATAAAAAGTGTCTGCTTGTGGTTGGTGGCAGTGGAGGTGCAAAGATATTGAATACAACGATGCTGGCATGGAAAGATCATTTATCTAACTTGGATATACAAATTATATGGATTACAGGTAAGCGTTACTTTGAGCCCATTAACAAAGCGATGCATAATTATGCTTATGTAAAATGTTATCCCTATTTAAGCAATATGGAAATGGCTTATGCAGCAGCAGATATTGTTGTTTCTAGAGCTGGCGCATTATCGATTGCAGAGCTTTGTGTATGGAGAAAGCCGACCATTTTGGTGCCATCATCCAATGTGGTAAAAGATCACCAAACTAAGAACAGTTTGCCATTGGCCCATCAGGGAGCTGTTATACTTATTACAGATCAAGAATGTCCTTTTCTACTCATACCTAAGATAGTAGAATTATTTAATGACGAAGCGCAGCAATTAAAATTAGTCAAGCAAATGCAACCTTTTACGGCATCGCATGCCAGCGCTCAAGATAAAGTAGCTGCAATAGCACTTGATTTGGTTAAACTGAACCGTTAAAAATAGGGAAATGATCTTAGCGTAATAGCAAACATGGTCATTAATTTTTAAATTCAACCACCAAAATAATCTTTTTTTTAAACAAATGCGACAGCGCTCTATAAACTGTTGTGAATAATCTAATCATCATGTAACTTAGTATTTGTCGCAGTTTTGATCCTTTAGGCTATCTGTGCTATTAAAACTTCTATAACAGGGAAACGATAGTGAGGACCTATCCATTAGGCTGCGCCATCTTTTTATAACTTAGCAATACATTGTTCACCCGTTGGCAAAAAAAATAGATGGCTATATTACCCAGTCTTGTAAAAGGTATGCGCGACTACAGCCCTCTTCAGGTGTATCGTCGCAATTATATTCTTTCTATCATTCGGTCTATTTATGCCTTGTATGGATTTGAACCGCTCGAGACGCCTGCTTTGGAAACCCGTGCTACGCTTACAGGAAAATATGGTCAAGAAGGAGAACAATTGATTTTTAATGTCCTCAAATCTGGTAATTTCTTAGGAGAAATGGCTGCACCCATAAGCCCTACAGACTATAGAAAATTAAAACCGTTAATCAGCGATAAAGCGCTCCGGTATGATTTAACCGTTCCTTTGATGCGTTATGTAGCAGCCCATCAGCATCAGATATGCTTTCCTTTTAGACGCTACCAAGTACAACCAGTATGGAGGGCAGACAGACCGCAAAAGGGCCGTTATAGAGAGTTTTTACAGTGTGATGCCGATATTATTGGGAGCCCCTCTTTATTGTGTGAAGCCGAGATTTTAAAACTAATCTATGATGTAAGTAGCCAGTTGGGCCTACAAAATTTTTCCATCAAAATAAACCATAGAGGTGTACTATCCGCTATTACTGATCCAGAAAGAGAAACCCTATTTTGCACTATTGTAGATAAATTAGAAAAAATTGGTTTTCAACAAGTGGTGACGGTATTGCAAGCAGCAGATTTTAGTAGCGCAACCATTGCATCACTTTCTTTATTACAAAATTGTAAAGGGAACAATGTTGAACGGTTGATCCAATTGCAGGACGCTATTGGCCACACTGACCAAGGGTCCAAGGCGATTGAGACATTGACTGATATACTAGCACACATCCATACGCTTGGTCTGCCAGATGGGGTTTGCGCTATTGAACCAACCTTAGCAAGAGGATTGCATTATTACACCGGGCTCGTTATGGAATTAACTATGGCAAATAAGTTTGTAGGAAGCCTAGGTGGAGGAGGTAGATATGCCAATCTTGGCGATCTGTTTGGGGCGACTGGATTGGTTGGAGTAGGATTTTCCTTTGGCATAGATAGGCTTTATGATATTATGGAAGCACACAATCTCTTTCAAAGCATTCCTAGTTGTAGTACGGAGGTATTGTTGACCAACATAGAAAAAAATGGAACCACACAACTCCTTCATCTATTGCGTCAATTGCGTGTACATGGATTTAAGTCAGAACTATATCCTCAAAAAGTAAAAATTAAAAAACAATTGACCTATGCCCATAAAAAAAACATCCCTTTTGTGATTATACCAGAAGAAGCCGCATCTGTTCCCCACTGTTATATACTAAAAAATATGCAAACAGGCGTACAAAATAGGTATAGTTGGTCTGAACTTTTTGATGCATTAAGAACCGCTTTAGTAGCAACATGTTAGCGATGGATATACTCTGGACTATTATGATTGCGGCGTTAGCCAGTATAAATTGTGCCTTAGTAGGCAGCTATTTGATATTAAGAAAAATAGCCATGATGGGAGATGCGATTGCCCATTCAACCTTACCAGGGATTGTATTGGCACTTCTAATCACTGGATCTAAAAACTCCCCTATACTGGTTGCTGGAGCCGGTATAACCGGTATCCTGGTTACCTTTCTTATAGCATTTTTAGAAAAAAAAATAAATATACAGGCAGACGCTGCTATAGGGATTAATTTTACCTTTCTTTTTGCTTTAGGTGTTGTTTTAATCTCTTTTTTTAGTAGAAAAATAGACTTAGATCCAGAATGCAGTCTATATGGAGAACTGGCAACAGTGTCACTGGATATCTGGCGCACCAGTAGTGGTATAAATTTAGGGCCTAAACCATTTTACATCTTATTAATAGCATTACTAGTTAATTTAACTTTTCTCATCATTGGTTATAAGTACCTATTTGTAAGTACCTTTGATCCCCAATTTGCCCAAAGCATTGGGATCCACACGACCCGTTGGCACTATTGTTTAATGGGTATTACTTCATTGACCACCGTTGCCACATTTGAAGTAGCAGGAGCCATTTTAGTAGTTGCGCTTTTAATTGTTCCAGCTGCAAGCATGTATTTGGTTACAAAATGTCTTAAACGTTTGTTGTTTTACAATATACTCTTTGCTATAATAACCTCTGTTAGTGGATATTATATCAGTTTCTGGTTGAACAGTGCTATGGCGCCTACAATGGTGACCATAGCAGGGCTATTATTCTTAGTTGCTTTTGTATATTCCAAATATAATTAAGACAATCACAAGTAGAATGTACGATGTAGCGTTGAGAGAAGTACTAATTTTTAATTATTAAACCTATAAATACCATGCATATAACTGGAAAATTATTTGAAATTGGTCCGCCACAGCAAGTGTCTGAATCATTTAAAAAAAGAAACTTTGTAGTAGAATATATAGAAAACCCACAATATCCTGAATATATCTCTTTTGAATTAATTCAAGACAAATGTGATCTATTAGATGGATTCACAGAGAAAGAAGAAATAACCGTTCATTTTAATCTACGCGGCAGAAAATGGACCAATCCCGAAGGGGTTGTAAAATATTTTAACGCTTTACAAGCATGGCGTTTAGAAAAAAGCAATAAGTCAAATGATGCTGCTGCATCTAATCTATCTCCTTCTGATTTAGAAGATGATCTACCGTTTTAGGCTATTTTTTCGCTATTTTTTCGCTATTTTTTTACCATTTACGTGCTTTATTTTAACAAAAAGCTAGTCAAGTACCGGTTTAATTAAAATAATTTATTAATGTGATTTTAAATATAAAATGTAATATTCGTCATGCCTGTTAGTAGGAAATGGGTTAGATAATTACATTATTTTAACCTATGCACTTGTTTGTTAAAACAACTTTTCTGTCGACGATGTGCTGAAACTATAATGGTATGGTTAATTTTTAAAGTTAATAGTCCTGTAATAAGATTATTTATTAAAAAAAGTATAAATTTGCAATGTAAGCCTATACTCTATATTAGGTTGCTTAATGAATAGGCTTATAAAGCATAAAAGGTTAAATATAATTTTTACATATTCGTACTATATATATCGTGCATTTACTAGGAAAAAAGGCCCCTGTTTTTAAGGCGCCTGCTGTTATAGATGGTAAAAATGTTACAGCTAACTTTTCACTGGAGCAGTTTTTAGGAAAAAAAGAAGTGCTGTTTTTCTTTTATCCCAAAGATTTTACTTTCGTTTGTCCAACTGAATTATTGTCCTTTCAACGCCATTTACCCCAATTTATAGAACGCAATGTAGCGCTGGTAGGTTGCTCCACTGACACAGAAGAAACCCATACTGCTTGGTTGCGTACCCCTAAGACACAAGGAGGTATTGTGGGCGTAACCTATCCATTGGTTGCAGATACCAGTAAGACGATTGCTGCCAACTACGGTGTCTTAGGAGGTGACTGGAGCTATAATGAAGATAACCAATTAACTTTCACAGGTATTCCTATAGCCTATAGAGGAACTTTTTTAATTGATAAAGAAGGTATCATACGTTATATGGCCATTCATGATTTGCCGTTAGGTAGAAATATCAATGAAATACTACGTGTTATTGATATGTGGCAACATGTCATTCAATTTGGTGAAATTTGCCCAGCCAATTGGGCAAAAGGCAATATAGCCATACAGGCTACTCCTGAAAGCGTGTCTAACTATTTAACCCTAAATACAGAGCTATGAAAACAGTATGATAAATATTTTCTAAAAGCATTTTAAAACAGCATAAAGTATCTAATGGACTAAAGTAGTTTTATGTATATTTTATATTTTAATTAAATTAAAAACACAATGACCACAAAAAAAGAATTTGGTAATATACGTGGGACTATGTTTCCCATTCATAAAAGTGAGCTACGTAAATTTTTGCCAATGGCCTTTATGTTTATTCTTATATCTTTTTGTTATTCGCTTACCCGCTCCCTTAAGGATATGAATATGATGAAAGAAGCCAATACTACCGCTATTTACTGGCTAAAAGCAGTAGCCATTACCCCTAGTATGATTTTTTTTACTGTTCTTTATGGAACAGTTAGCCGTTCTACAGGAAGGGATGGTAGGTTTAATGCAGTTATGATCTATTTTTTTAGTTTTTTTACCTTTTCACTGCTTTTTTTACTTCCACAAAAAGAGACTTTGCAACTCAATACTTTCTCTAAAATGATGGAAGCAAAATGGCCAAACCTTATAGGGTTATGGGGAGCCATTTGCCATTGGCCCATTTCTTTGTTTTATATTCATGCTGAGGCTTGGGGAACTTTTGCACTAAGTGTAGTATTTTGGACTTTTGTAAATGAGATTACTGGTGTAAATCAAGCTAAACGTTTTTATAGTCTTTTAAGTATATCTGGTGCTATTGGTAGTATCCTAGCTGGATCGATTCTTAAACTGGATAGTGTTCGTACCAATTTCGATCAAAGTTTACAATTTGTAATTATAGCTATTGTTTTGATTTTGATCGTATACAACTATTTTACTTCAGATATAAAAGCTAATCCAACCTATTACCAAATTGAAAAAAAACCTAAAAAAATAAAGGTAAAAATGTCCTTTATGGAGTCTATAAGCTTCTTAGCGAAGTCCAGGTATCTGACATTGATTTCGATATTGGTAATCGGTTACGGGTTAATGATTGCGCTTTTTGAAGCGGTACAAAAAGCCCAAGTTCAAAAATATGTACAAATAATTGGTGACGATACCATTTATGCAGCAATATATGCGCAACAGCAAACTGCAGTAGGTATTATTGCAATTGTAGTAGCACTGTTTCTTGCTACACCTATACTAAAAAAAGGATGGAGGTTTGCCGCATCTGTTACACCAATTACTGCATTGGTGATGACACTTTTATTTTTTGCCTTTCTTCGTTTTGGTAGTGCTTTAGATGAATTTTTGAAAAGTATCCACGTAACCGCTTTGTATATGTCTGTTCAGATAGGCATTTATAACGTCGTTTTAATTAAGTCTGTCAAATATGTTCTTTTTGATCCAACTAAAGAAGCGGTCTATATTCCACTAGATGAAGAAACCAAGGTCCGTGGTAAAGCAGCTGTAGATGGTGTAGGTGCTCGTTTGGGAAAAAGCTTGGCATCTGTATTGATTACCGCTATGTCTACATTATTTGGTGGGGGGGGAATTGAGAATATTCGTACACCTATTGTACTGATTATCATAGCTGTGATTATACTTTGGTTGCTAGCTCTTCGTACTTTAGGAAAATTAAAAGTAGCAGCTGAGGAAAAACATAAAGCAGAACTTGAAGAGATTAATAAAGTAGTCGTAACCAACTAGGTGGATAAAGCCCTAATGAATGGATCGGAAAGGCTGGCGTTTCAATCAAATGCCAGTCTTTTTTGTTATACCCTTTGGGGAAAAAGATATCTTATACTTTTTGCTTGATCTTTTTTTCAGGATAGCTGTATTGTACCGGTTTTAATAAAAAGGTTGGTGGTCTGTACAGAGGTTCCGTTGCAGTTTGCATCGCTGATACAACATAAGTTGTATGGCGCCAAAAATCTTAAAGCATTAGATCATCCTATTTTATCCTTTTTGTTCGCATGATCCTTCCTTTAAGTCTAAAAGGATAAAAGCAGCGAAAATTTAGTTGTATTTTTTAATTTTTACTACATACCGTGGATTTTTTAGGGAAAAAAGTACCTATTTTTAAAGAGCCCGCTATTGCAGGTAATGGGCCCGTTGCAACTGACTTTTTAGTAAAATCGTTTGTAGAAAAGAAAAAAATTGTTTTGCTCTTTTACACAAAAGATCTGATTTTCCCCTCGCCTACTAAGTTATTGTCCTTCCAGCAATATTTACCCCAATCTATAAAATCCAATATAGCGCTCGTGGGTTTGCGCCATCGGCCCATAAGCAATCCATGCTGCTTGGTTTTATATATCAAAAGCACAAAAAAGTATTACCAACGTAACGATCCATTAATAATGGGGAGGATATCAGAAAGACTATTGTTGCTAATTATGAGATCCAAACAGACCATGTTATAGACCCCTATGCCACTACGCTTGGGCAAGTATCCAATTATTTAATCCTAAATATATGCAAACTATATAATCTCTATTTCTAAAATACCATAAAATATCGTATGGATGAAAGCGTCAATTGTATTGGATACCATATGTTTTAACTAAATTAAAAACAAAATGCAGACACAAAAAAAGAATAGTACCATACGTCAAATGATGTTTCCCATTCACAAAAGTGAACTGCGTAAATTTTTACCAATGGTCTGTATATTTATGCTTATATCTTTCTGTTATGCTCTTACACGTTCCCTTAAAGATATGAATATGCTTAAGCAAACGCATACTACGGCCATTTACTGGTTAAAAGCAGTAGCCACTACACCTAGTATGATTGTTTTTACCATTCTTTATGGAAAAGTGAGTCGTTCTACAGGAAAAGATGGTAGGTTTAATGCAGTTATGATTTATTTTCTTACTTTTTTTACCTTTTCATTATTCTTTTTACTGCCGCACAAACAAATATTGCAGTTAAGTAATTTTTCTAAAATGCTTGAAGCAAAATTTCCCAGCTTTATAGGACTATGGGAAGCTATTTGCAATTGGCCTATTTCTTTGTTCTATATTCATGCTGAGGCTTGGGGAACTTTTGCATTAAGTGTATCATTTTGGACTTTTATCAATGAAATTACTACTATAAAGCAAGCTGAACGGTTTTATAGCTTTTTAGGCACTTTTGGTACCATTGGTAGCATCTTAGCTGGATTTATTCTTAAGTTGGATAATGTGCGTACCAATTTTGATCAAAGCTTAAAATTTGTGATTATAGCTATTGTTTTGATTCTGATCATTTACAACTATTTTACCGCAGATATAAAAGCACATCCAGCCTACTATCAGATAGAAGAAAAACCTAAAAAAGTAAAAGTAAAAATGTCCTTTGTAGACTCTATGAAGTTTCTAGCACGGTCTAAGTACTTAATGTTGCTTTCCGTATTGGTAATCAGTTATGGATTAGTGATTGCTCTTTTTGAGGCTGTAGAAAAAGCCCAAGTTAAAAAATATTTGGTAATGATTGGAGATGATACCATTTTAGCAAGTATATATTCTAACCGAGAAATTGCAGTAGGTGTAATTTCTATTTTAGTAAATTTGTTCTTTGCTACACCTATACTAAAAAGAGGATGGCGTTTTGCTGCATCTGTTACGCCCCTGATTGCACTGGTGATGACGGTTTTATTTTTTACCTTCTTGCGCTTTGGCACTGTTTTAGATGATTGTTTTGCAAGTTTTCATCTCAATGCCTTGTATCTCTCTGTCCAAATAGGACTTTACAATGTCGTTTTGATTAAATCAGTTAAGTATGTCCTTTTTGATCCAACTAAAGAAGCGATCTATATTCCACTAGATGAAGAAACTAAAGTACGTGGTAAAGCAGCGGTAGATGGTGTAGGCGCCCGTTTGGGAAAGAGTTTAGCATCTGTACTGATTTCCAGTATGTCTACATTATTTGGTGGTGGAGATATTGCCAATATTCGTACGCCCATTGTGTTGATCATTATAATGGTGATTATAGTTTGGTTGGTAGCGGTCCGTGCTTTAGGAAAATTAAAAGTAGCAACTGAAGAAAAATATGAAGCGGAATTTCTAGGTGTCAAAAAGGTGCCAGTAAGTAAGTAATTGGTGTTATGGAAAAAAGTTGATATTTGGTAGCTTTCTAGCTATTTGCTACCCTCTATTTGGCCTGTAACGCCTAAATAGATAAAATCTATTTTACTATTTTATTTATTGAATATGAATATTTTTAAAAAATTAGTATCTATTTATGCAATAAGCATAGCAGGATGCAACCATCAAGGAAATGATGCGATGAGTGGCAATAACAATAGTCAATTATTGATACAGATTCAAGCAGCCAGAGCAAAACTCAAGCTTAATGATGCTCCCAGACACGCATGGTCATGAATCTATGAAATTAGGAGCAAAAGCAATCCATAAACATCCTTGTGCTATGTGTGGCAAGGCATATACACACAAGCACACAAAAAAAGTATCTGGATCATGTAACTATAGACATTTATGTAAGATGTGTGTTGGCTTTACGCCACTGCCCACCTGTACAGAAATGTAAATAACGTCCAATAACGTCTAACCCACCTCATGCGTTGGACGAAAGTGCGTGCTCCTTTTTATGAAAGTAAGCAGGTAGCGCTCGTTCGGCGCTATCGATTTATTTTAAATAAATTTTAATAAATTGTTGTAGTTTATCCAAACCATGTGATAATCGACCAGCATGGGGTAGATTCAGGTAAACCGTTTCATGCATACGCTTTTTAAGTAGCATTATCGCCATATATCCTTTTAGTTATGTCAGAAATTATCGCTAGTCTTGACATAGGTACTAGTAAAGTTTGTGTAGTTATAGGAGCACAAAGCCAATATGATCCTAATAAACTTGAGGTATTAGGTATCGGAAGTGCTGTCGCAGATGGGATTGTGCGCGGTATGATTGTGAACATTGATAAGGCAGCTATTGCCGTTAAGCAGGCTCTGGAAGCTGCTGAAGAGGACTCTGGTATAAATATTAATATCGTACATGTAAATATTTCTGGAAAACATGTAACAGGATCTTGCCACCATGGTAGCATTACAAGAGATACCATAGAAGAAGAAATTATGGTAGAGGACATCAAAAAGCTTACCAATGATATGTACCGTATTGTCCCCCCTTTAGGTACAGAAATTGTTCATGCTATGCCGCAGGAGTATACCATAGACTATGAAATTGTAACCCAAGATCCAGTAGGTATGTCAGGCGTAAAATTAGAGGCAAATTTCCATATTATTACAGCTAAGACCCACGCCATTCAAAACATACATAAATGTATTAAAAAAGCAGGTGTAGAAGCAGAAATAGTTATGGCTTCTGTCCTAGCCGCTAGTTTGGCTATATTGAGTGATGAAGAAAAAGAAGCAGGCGTTTGTTTGATTGATTTCGGAAGCAGTATGATTAGCATCGTAATCTTTTTTGATGCCATCATTCGGTATACCGCTACCATTCCATTAGGAGGACATATGATTACTTCAGATATACAACAAAGTTGTATGGTTATGGAACGGCAAGCAGAGTTATTAAAAGTAAAATTTGGTAGCATTGGATCCAATGTTTTGACTACCCAATCAGTAGTAACGATTCCAGGATTGCGCAATCGTAGACCCAAAGAGATCATTACTACTAATTTAGTTAAAATCATAGAGGCCCGTGTAGAAGAAATAGCAACATTTATCCATGAAGAAATTTTGCATTCTGGTTTTTACGATAAGTTGGTAGCTGGTATCGTTGTAACAGGTGGAAGTGCTAATTTACCAGCCATACCAGCCATACTGCAGCAGGTAACTGGATTGGATACACGGTTGGGCTTTCCAGATGAGTATCTAGAAGCAGGCAGTAGCAAAAAATTACGCGACCCTAGCTATGCCACTGCCATTGGATTAACCCTAGCTGGATTTAAAGCATTGGATTATAGAGAAGCCTACTATAGAGCAGCAAAGTCTGCCGACTTGAATGCTACGAAAAAAAATGTTAAAAAAGGAAAAAAAAGCAACTTTTCTTTTGCACGCATTCTTACCAAAACAAAAGCTTTTTTAGTAGACGATTACGATGAAAACTAGTCGACAAAATAGTATCATACTGCCTAATATAACTTGTTGTAATTAAAGCACCTTATTGTGTGAATGATGAAGGATATTACCTATAAATTTGATTTACCTACACACCATAAATCTATTATAAAAGTGATAGGAGTAGGTGGGGGTGGCAGCAATGCAGTGAACAACATGTATAAGCGTGGTATTAGAGATGTGTCCTTTATTGTTTGCAATACAGATGTCCAAGCGCTACAAAATAGTCCTATACCCATTAAGCTCCAAATTGGTGCAGCACTTACAAGTGGGCTAGGGGCTGGTGCCAATCCAGAAGTAGGACGTAATGCTGCATTAGAAAGTAAAGAAAGCATTCGAGAATTATTAGATAATGATACAAAAATGCTTTTTGTTACCGCTGGAATGGGTGGTGGAACCGGTACAGGCGCTGCCCCTATTATTGCTAGTATTGCCCGTCAGCAAAGTATCTTGACGGTTGGTATTGTTACACTACCTTTTTCATTTGAGGGCAAAAAAAAGCATTTACAGGCGCAAGAAGGCATTAATGAATTACGGAAACATTGTGATACCGTTCTTATCATCTTAAATGATAAAATTCAAACCATATTAGGAGGGCTGTCGATTAGTGAAGCTTTTATAGAGGCCGATAATGTGTTAACCACTGCTGCTAAAAGCATTGCTGAGATTATTACGGTACCCGGTTATGTCAATGTAGATTTTGAAGATGTTAAGACGGTAATGAAAAATGCAGGTGCAGCAGTGATGGGTTCTGGCGAAGCCAGAGGTGAAGGCAGGGCATTACAGGCTGCTGAGACGGCACTTGCTTCTCCTTTATTAGACTATACAGATATACGGGGTGCTAAAAAAATACTCTTATCCATTGTTTCCGGGCAAGCAGCTGAGCTACAAATGGATGAATTAACCATTATTACCAATTATATACAGGAGCAGACCGGCAACGATGCTGAAATGATTTTTGGTCATGGTTCTGATTCGGAAATGGAAGAAAGCATTAGGGTTACGGTTATTGCTACTGGATTTAATAGAGAAGCAGACCATGCAAATCAAGAGCTGCTCGCTCCGTCTAAGCAGGAAGTGGCGTATACAGAGCCTAAAATATTGCACCATCCAGCGTCCAATACGGAAATCTTAGATGCGTCCACAGAAAAGATAATAGTGGAGCCTGTTTTAAAAACAACTAAAGCAACTCCCAAGCAGTCTGCAACAGCAGAAGAATCTGCTATACAGTTACCCCTACCTTTTGGTGCGCCTCAGGGAGTAGTCATGGAAAAAAGCGCTTCATATGGCCATGTATCCACTGTAACCTCCAAACGGGGTGTTGTACCGATAAGCTGGGATGACCGCTATGTAAAAGAAGAGTTGGCCATACCTACCTATTTAAGAAAAAAAATAGTGCTTGATACGGCGGATGCAACCATAGAATGGGTCCGCTATCGCTTAGATGATGCATTAGACCATCCTGATTTGAAAGGAGGTGATGTACAGTAATAATAGTTATGCAAACGCTATAGTGGATTGAAAAAATTAACTATAGATAGGAGCACACCAACGGGACAAGATCTTTTTATAGGATGTCTAAAAAGTAGATTTGGTTCGGCCCATAAAAAGTATTAAATTTAAATTGTATTAGGCTGTTATCTCTATATCAGTTAAAGTAGAACGCATTGGGGCTGACTGGAATTGACGGGAAGATTAAATCCAATGTAAGCATGCGAGGTGTTGTAAGTATTACCTCTAGTATAAAACTTACACAATCCGTAAACGGCAACTTAGCTGTAATCAATAATTCCCGCCGTTGCAAATTTGTTGCGCTTCGAAAAGAAGAAGAAGAGGACGATGAATTGCGTATGGCTGCTTAATCGATAGATTAAGGGGAATTTGTCCCGCTGGTTTTTGTGTTATCGGATCAGCATAGGGGCATCGATGGATAGCACTAGTGTGGTCAGGTGCGTGATGGCCGCATAAATCATAACCGGGCATAAGCGTAACATCAGGTGAGTGGCTGACCTTGGTTGCGCCGACAATAAACAGTTGCTAAGCATGTAGAAAGCGTTGTGGTTTCCTTGTTCGGACGAGGGTTCGATTCCCTCCAGCTCCACTTAATCAGGTAGCGCCTTTATGCTGCGTTAGCTATTAAACTTTAAATAGAGCCCCATGGCCATCCCCACATAGGGCTTCCTAAATGGTAAGACAAGAAACTTGTTTTTGCTTCTTCTATGGTTAGAAAAGCTATAATAGCTATACCATATCATTTTTAAATTTTAACTTAAGATGGCAAAAAGCATCAAACATTTGTACCGTCTTTTTACTTTCTGTATCTACTATACTATCCCGTATACCTTTAAAAAGAATCTTCAGGAATTAGGCAAGCAAATAAGCAAAAGGGTCCATAAAGTCCTCTATGGCTATACTAAGTTAGATCAAATATGCATGATATATCATATGATACTTTTCTCTTAACTAAGTCAGTAGCTGATAGATATGTCCTTATACCCTATAGAGCTGTTTTATGAAGCCATTCAAAAAGAAGAGTATTTCCAAATTGGGACCTTTAAAAAGCCCATTGGAAAGGATGGCGGTTTAGTAGCCTATTTTGTTGCCCATAACCCAGCTGAACTAGCTAAACTACCCGCTCTTTTTGTAGAGATGGATAACGAAAAGGTACCTTATACCATTAAAAATATTACCTATAAAGCGGGTAAAGCGATTATACACTTGGATCTTATCTCATCTAAAACGGAGGCCTATGCACTTCGCAATCTATCCCTGTTTCTTCCGATAGCGCTTCAACCGAAATGGCAGCAGGCTATGCTGCCTTATAGTTTGGTAGGGGCGGTAGTAGAAGATATTGCCTTAGGTCCGCTGGGCAGCATACAATCTATCTATCGCATGCGGGATCAATATATGATGGGCGTTGACCATCCTAAAAAAGAGTTATTGATCCCCTATTCTACACCATTTCTAATAAACGTTAATACAGCAGCAAAAAAAGTTACCGTAGCACTCCCAGCGGGTTACTTAGAGGCCATGCTATAACAGCTGTAATTGCTTTTATCTGTATCAGGTACGTGTTGTGTTTAGGGTAGGAGGGTAATATGCGAGAGGTACATTAGACCCTTTTAGTAATTGAAGTCAGTAGGTAAAAATGTCAACTTATATTTTTACCTACTGACTTGCCTAAAGTAGATTGGGCAATAGTTTCTAAAGATAGTTTGGAAACCGGTAGGCCCTAACCCTGATGATTGTTACTTTTCTTGTGAAGGGTCTGATTAAGTTTTACCTTGACATTGCCTAAAATGTTCCTCTATGAGGGTCCGGCTTTCGGTTATAGCTTTGGTTTTATTATTATCTTTTTTTTGCTTTGATTTTGTTGAATCTGGATGATATATTCCACATAGTTTACGAACAACCTTATTTAGCTCTTTAATTGACGAATGGTCATTAATTTTTCTTAAATCTGTAATCTTGTTCTCATTTAGCAAGTCGTTTAAGGTTTTATAAAATTCATTTATTTTTGTTTTGTCCTTATCGGACTTACAACTACGACATTTGTTATTTTGCCTTGAATCGTTAAAGTTGTTATTTTTGGAAGAAGAATTGCCAAAATTCTTATCAGAATTATCAAAGTGACTACCCCAATTATTTTGTTTTTGTTCTTTTTGTTTAGTTGTGTAGGTAAGTAGTATATTACCTGTATAATTACCAGAAGCGGTTGAAGAAATCGATACTGTGCCAGAATAATCTGGATAAACTTCTATATCATCCGTATTTAACGTAGGATATTTCTTTTTTAAGATATCTTTAATGTCTTTACCTGAAACGAAGCCATAACGATCCGCCTTAACCATTCCTAGATCCTTAATGGTAATGATATCACTTAACTTTTGTTTTTGTTTAGTGGTATAGGTAAGTAGTATATTACCTGTATAATTACCAGAAGCGGTTGAAGAAATCGATACTGTGCCAGAATAATCTGGATAAACTTCTATATCATCCGTATTTAACGTAGGATATTTCTTTTTTAAGATAT
>ANMQ01000004.1_pt1 | contig 25985 bp, 22 predicted proteins | sample 507748 | NCBI WGS metagenome assembly ANMQ01 (sample SAMN01728977, study PRJNA163505) | wasp metagenome | isolation source: Encarsia pergandiella - a minute parasitoid wasp | collected 2006-10 | reverse complement strand
CTTCTTGAATAGCCTTTATCGTTTTAATAAAACCGCGGGCACCAATATAACCGGTACTACTGGACCCATTCACAATTTCCCCTTCAGCCATTACAACGGCAACTTGATTAACGGAATTAGATGCGCTTTCTGAAGTAGTATAATGAATATAGCTGACAAAAGCAGGAGATTTTAGTTTTTCTTTTAACAACCTTTTCGCATCTGTTGCATAGCCTATCTTGGTAATTAAATGGGCCCGAAGGGCATCATTGGGCAGTACCGCTGAAAGGTTATTGGCATGCGCTTTTAGCGCTGCAACCGCTATGTTTCTAGTACTACCTATTTTTGTTAAAAAGTGATCATACACAGACTCAAGGTATGCCTTTGTTTGATTTTTACTTTCTTCACTCATTTTGGTCAAACAAAAGGGCTCCACCGCATCCTTACAGGCTCCAATACGGAATATGATAGGCTTTATAGAAATATGCTCAAAAAGTTTTGTATAGAAATCAATTGTTGCAGACAATCCTTTGAATACCAACCAACCACTAGGATTTAGAATGATTTCGTCTGCTACAGAAGCTAAATAATAGGACTTTTGCGTATAACCATCCGCATATGCGATGATGGTTTTACCTTGGGCTTTAAAAGCCAACAAAGCTTCTCTTATTTCTTCTAAAACAGCCCAGCCGGCATATAGATAAGATAAATCTAAATAAATAGCGGAAATACGATGATCCTTGGTTGCTTCATGAATGGCCTTTGTAACTACTTTAAAATTAACCACTCCTTTATTAGATCCAAATAATCCACTCGGCATCCTTTCAACCACTCGGCCTTCCATATTGAATGATAGGACTGAATTGCTTGCTACTTCGCTGATATCGGTAGCAGTTAATCTTGAAAGTACAAAAAGAACTATATAGGATAAAGATAATAAAGAGATTAAGCATCCTATAGCAATGGTAAATACCTGTTTAATAAAAGATTTTATGCCCATTTTAGATTATAAAAAAGTCTATTAAGTAATGACTAGAGCGCACAAGATGTGCCAAGAAATGTATTGTAATTTTTATGGTGTACGGTACCGGTTTGTAACTTGGTGCGCTAGGGTGGGCCTGCGTGGACTTGAACCACGGACCTCTACATTATCAGTGTAGCGCTCTAACCAACTGAGCTACAGACCCTATAATCTTTTACAGAAATTATTTGGAATAAAAACAAACCTACTTAGACTCAAACCTATTACAGGTTTTCCATAGCCTCCTCCAACACAGCTAAATTACGTATATATTCTGTATATACCCAATAAATAGCTATAATAAATAAGTTATTTTAATCTACTGCATACCATTAGTGGAAGGCAGCAATCTTTTTATGCATAGGAAATACTAATTTTAAGCGTAGATTTGTAGAAGGTCACCAACTACCCGGACATTTCCAGCCCATCCAACAAGTGGGTGCAAAGATCAAATTCAAGGAGCTAAAAATATATTCATCCTATTTATGTTACAAATTGGAAACTGTGTATTAAGTGATTTTCCACTTTTACTGGCACCTATGGAAGATGTTAGCGATCCTCCTTTTCGTGCCATATGCAAGGCACATGGGGCAGATCTGATGTATACCGAATTTATTTCCTCCGAAGGACTGATTAGAGATGCTGCTAAAAGTATAAAAAAATTGGAAATATATGAAGCAGAACGTCCTATTGGGATACAAATTTTTGGAGATACTATAGAAGTGATGCGAACAGCAGCTGCTATTGTAGAAAGGGCCCAACCTACTTTATTAGACATCAACTATGGTTGTCCTGTTAAGCAGGTAGCGTGTAAAGGAGCAGGCGCTGGTATCCTTTTAGATCTTCCTAAGATGCAGGCAATGGCCGCAGAAATCGTTAAACAAGTCTCGATTCCTGTTACGGTCAAAACGCGATTAGGATGGGACCATCAATCGATTAAAATTTTAGAAGTAGTCCAACGCCTTCAAGATGTTGGCGTACAGGCTGTAACCATTCATGGAAGGACCCGACAACAAATGTACAAAGGATCAGCAGACTGGAGCTATATTGGAGCAGTAAAAGCAGATCCGAGCATTCATATTCCGATTTTTGGGAACGGGGATATTGACAGTCCTACTAAAGCGCTTGCTTATAAAGATAAATATGGGGTAGATGGTATCATGATTGGGCGTGCCAGCATTGGCTATCCTTGGATTTTTAGAGAAATCAAACATTATCATGCAACAGGTAACCTCCTCCCTCCTCCTACCCTAGTAGAGCGGATTGAAACTGTAAAAAAACATTTGACCCATGCGATAGAGTGGAAGGGAGAACGAACGGGCATATTAGAAATGAGGCGCCACTATGCCAATTATTTTCGAGGTGTGACTGGGATAAAACCGTATCGGTCTAGCTTGGTAACTGCTAATGATGCGAGGGCTATAGGTGACCTATTAGATGAAATAACGCAAAAGAGATCTGACGGAGACTAGTTTCTACCAGTGCTGCCATGGCCTCCCGATCCCCTATCGGTTTGGTCTAGCATCGGTACTACTGTCCAACGAATCGATTCATATTTGGCGACCACTAGCTGCGCAATTCTATCCCCATCTTGTACTACAAAGGGTTCATCACCGCAATTCATAAGCAATATTTTTATTTCCCCCCTATAGTCTTCATCAATTGTTCCGGGGCTATTTAAGACTGTCATGCCATGGTGCAACGCCAAGCCGCTACGTGGCCTTATTTGGCCTTCATAGCCTTGTGGTAAAGCAATAGAAATACCAGTAGGAATCAGCATCCTTTTCCTAGGAGCCAATCTAATAGGAAGATGGATAAAAGCACGCAAATCCATTCCGCTAGCCCCTAATGTAGCATAAGCAGGCAATGGATGGTGTGAGTAGTTAACAATTTGAACTTCCATACAATACCATTTATTTAAAATTTTACTTTTTACAGCAAGTTTACAGAATAGGTTAACTATTTTACAATAGATTCAAAGTGGCTTGCAAAGGTAAGTAGCTTGGCTTCTTCAAAATAATTACCTATCACTTGCACACCAATGGGTAAATCTTTTTGATCTACTCCATTTGGTAAAGAAATAGCTGGTAGGCCAGCTACTGATGCCAATACAGTATAGAGATCGCTCCAATACATGGATAATGGATTACTGACAAAGCTATTTACCTTAAAAGCAGTAGTTGTAGTGGTAGGCAATATGATAAAATCATAATGGCTCAAGATATCTTGCATGACTTTTTTAATCATGTTACGAACTTTTAGTGCTTTAATGTAATGTGTTTCACATTGAGATGCACTGAGCACAAATGATCCGAGCATAATCCGCTTTTTCACTTCCTTAGCAAAACCTTCTGTTCTGCTCTTGATATAGACCTCTTCTAATGTTGTAGCATGGCTACTTCGGTAGCCGTAACGAATACCATCAAAACGAGCAAGGTTAGTGCTTGCCTCTGCATTGACCAATATATAATAAGTGGGTAGGGCATATTTGAGTAATTCAAAATGGACATTGTGTACTTGATGGCCCGCTTTTTTTAACAGTTCTAGCCCATCTAATGTATGATCTTTTATTTCCGGCTGTAAACCTCCATGGCTAAGTGTTTCTGCTAAACAGGCTACTTTATAACGGGCTGAATCATGCAATACACTTGTATAACAGGGCACTTCCCTAGCCGATGCAGTACTATCAAATGGATCAGCCCCAGCTATTACCTCCAGCACACTTGCACAGTCTTCTACTGTATGGGCTAAAATACCAGCTGTATCAAAGGAAGAAGCATACGCAACTAGACCATGCCTAGAAATTCTACCATAAGAAGGTTTCAGCCCTACAAGGCCACAAAATGCAGCGGGTTGTCTAACCGACCCACCTGTATCCGTACCAATCGAAACATGACACATTTTTGCCTTTACGGCTGCTGCAGATCCACCTGAAGAACCACCGGCAACTCTTGTTTTATCTAAAGGATTTAGTACGGTACCAAAATAACCATTTTCTGAAGAAGAGCCCATGCCAAATTCATCACAATTTTGATGGCCAATAATCAATGCATCAGCTGCCAAAAGCCGCTGGGTAACGGTTGCATGAAATGGAGAAATATAATTGGTCAAAATTTTACTACCAGCCTGTAATGGATGATCTTTATAAGCAATCATATCTTTTAACCCCACCACCATCCCTGCCAAAGGGCCTCCTTGATTGTGTGCTATTTTTTGATTGACTAGAACGGCATTTTCTATTATCTCCTGATCATAAACATTTACAAAGGCATTTAAGTCTTTTTGTATTTCAATATGCTGCAAAAGGTGATCAACTACTTCCATAGCAGTAACTTTTTTTGATGCGAATAGCAACCGAAGTAGGCTAAAAGAATAGGCAGAATGGAGCATAAAGACAAAATTATAAAAAATAAAAATTTAAGGTTTTTGAAAATGAATCTGCTCTTTAAGACCTTTGCAGCCAGTAAGTGCTATTTCTACTGAACCTACTACTAGATTAACTTTTAATTTTAGAGGAACTTTGTTGGCATCATCTGAAATATATGCTTCTACTGGGCGCTCTCCAGAAAATATACTATCCTCAACAGGCACTAAAGGTGCGAAAACCAACGCGGATGTTTTGCCCAATTTGGTTTCAATCTTCTTTCTTCCAAGAAACAGAATCCCAACATCTTTATAGATTTGCTGGTCATACAAGACAGTGACCGTAAGCTTATCACCTGGTTGTAGTTTTGTGCAATCAATAGAACGCAACGCATAATAACCACTGATTAAGTCTTTGATGTTTTGAACACTAGAGAGCGGATGATAGGTAACTTCAGGCTCCATATTATGGCTACTTTCAGCCACTTTTACCCTGGCCTGACTGGATACGTAATCAAAATCAATTTGCTCTTGTCTTACATAGCCATTTTCTTGAAGATGGGTGACACATCTATGTGGCCGCAATAGATTGGACACATCAGCCTCTAAATAACTTTCCCAGGTATCCAACAGATTAAACCCTAAAACATCCAATGCATTACTAGAAACACCCTTTACTTGAATTTTATAGCAAAGGTGGTCATTTAACTTATGCAACTGCTCATCTACATACATGGTAGCGGTACCCGCATGGATAAAACTGTAACAAACCTGATACTCTAACCGTTCTCCTAGAAGAAAAGGAGGTTCAACTGTGCCAGAAGCTTTAGCATGTAGACCACTTAAAAAAGTACTCGTCAGGCAACAGACAAAAAACTTCTTTACATATCTTTTTACCACCATACCCACGAAAATATTAGCCTAATTAGAAAGATAATTAGTTGATTAAACTTATAATTTTACAACAAAAAAAGCAGTAGACCAAATAAAATGGCCAACAAGTTACGAGGGAATCAAGCTATTCATAAAAATAAAAAGCTAGCAATAGGAAAAAAAGAGATAAAAAACTATCTTGGCCAAGTCCCCCAATGGGCGGTATATTATAAGTTAATATAGTCAATCCTTTCAAATCAAACAGATTATAATATTTTTAAAAAATATGAATTTAAGAAAATATCCTAGTCATACGCTTGCACTGCTTCTTTTCTGTGGATCTACCTGTAACAAGGAATATCAATACATAAGCCAAGAAGACGAGGGGTACTATACGCAGAACCACTTTAAGCTAAGTAGCATAGAATCATTCGAAAAAACAATTTCTATGCTAGAATCACCTGATGAGATTAGTGATTTTAGAAAAAAGTTAGCAGATAGGACGAAGAAATGGTGCACAACTGATACAGAAAAAAACCCAGATGAGCTTTGGAATAATTTTTTTAAGGAAGAAATAGAAGAAAAAATAATAAAAAAGCTGCAACAAAAGCATGATACTACACTTCTAAAAAGCTACTATGATCGCTTCGGGAAGCTGTTGAAAGCGCCTACAAAAGAAAATGAAAAAGCGTTACTCACTTCCATGAAAAAGCTACAAGCTAATACTACGCTAATGGAAGCATTTAAAATTTGTATAGCAGAAGAGTATGCTAAACCGAAAAACATTAAGGTTACTGAGGCAATACTAGCGTACCAAGAGTGCCTATATTTTATATGCAATAAGCCAGATATGTTGCACAATAAGCTAAAAAGGCTTCAATCTTATCTGCTAAAATGGAAAAAAGACGGGCATAAAACGGGCCAACAACTATGGCAATCGATTCAGGAAGAAAAACAGATAAATAAAATATTAGATAGTGCTAAGTTCTATAGATATGAAAAAAATAAACAAGCCATTGCAACGAGCTTAAGATTGCTTGATCAATTGGCAAATGATCTGTATAGTTTAAGTTATGAAGATTTACTATCAACATTACCGCATGGCATTACCAAATTAAATGGTATTTTATACGAAATAGAATTAAAAAAAACAGATGACATCAAATTACTAACGAGCTATCTTAAACGTATAGGAAATTTTTACACTAGTATAAATATATACCTCTAACGGATTTAACTATAGTGTGTTATTGGTATATTTTGCGCCTTGTAAGCGTTGCATGCTATGCCAGTAGGTAAATTTCAATCTATACAAATATTTCATTGCCATCTGCTTTATTCTTTAGCCACGCGCTTTTAAAACAGTATAAAGCTGCCGACCAGCCATGGATAAAATTTATGATTTATTAAAAAAACATTGGGGCTATTCTTCCTTTAGACCTTTCCAAGAAGCAATCATGAAGGGTATTTTAGATGGCAAAGATATATTGGTTTTTTTACCTACTGGAAGTGGAAAATCGCTTTGTTTTCAATTACCAGCCTTGCGGAAAACAGGTTTAACCTTAGTGGTTACGCCACTTATTGCGCTTATGAAAGATCAAGTAACACAACTTGCGCAAAAAGGTATTCATGCAGAAGCTATTTTTTCAGGCATGTCTAGTTTAGAAATAGAACGACGACTAGATAATTGTGTATATGGTACAGTTAAACTATTGTATGTATCCCCAGAACGCTTGCAGACTGACCTATTTAAACTGCGTGCGGCTACTATGCCTATTACGACCTTAGTAGTAGATGAGGCGCACTGTATTTCACAATGGGGATATGATTTTAGACCCTCTTATTTAGAAATTGCGCACTTTAAGCAAACGATTCCAAAGGCCAATACAGTAGCCTTTACAGCTACTGCCACTAAAAGGGTTAAACAGGATATTCAAGATTGTTTACAACTAAACCATCCGCTTCTTTTTGCTCAAACTTTTCATAGGCCCAATCTAGTCTACTGGGTACGCAAAACAGATCAAAAAGAAACACAACTGCTCAAAGCATTACAACAGAGCAATGGACCAGCTATTATTTATGTAAATACACGCAAAAAAACAGAGAACATCGCTACTTTTTTGCAAAAAAATGGTATTACCAGTGCATTTTACCATGCTGGTTTAACGACGGCTGATCGAGCTACAAAACAAGCTTTATGGAGCGAAAATAAAGTACGAACCATGGTTGCTACAGCTGCTTTTGGCATGGGGATTGATAAAGCAGACGTTTCTTTAGTAATGCATTTAGATCTACCTGCCTCCTTAGAAGCCTATTGCCAAGAAGCAGGAAGAGCAGGTCGAAATAATGCTACAGCCTACGCTATTCTTTGGTATGATGAACAAGATATTGCACATTTAAAACAAAAGTGGAAGGAAAGTTACCCTACTATTGATCAAGTTAGAAAAGTTTACCAACATCTGGTTAATTACTATAAAATCGCAGTAGGCTCTCATGCTTTCGTTACCTACGATTTTGATTTAGAGGATTTTAAACAAACAACTGGTCTGTACGCAAAAGAAGCCTACTATGGCATCAAAGCATTAGAGTCAGACGGGTTTATACAACTTAATGAAGCCTATTACCAACCTTCTAGGGTCTATTTTTTGCTATCTAGGGAAGCATTGTATGCGTTTCAACTCCGTCATCCAGCTTATGACTTATGTATCAAAGCCCTTTTAAGGCTCTATGGTGGTACACTTTTTACACCATATTGTAAAATTATTGAAAAAAAAATAGCCCAGTTTATTCACATTACAGAATACAAAGTAGCCGACCAATTAGATGCCCTGCATCGACTCAAGGTTCTAGAATATCTTCCACAAAAAGCGAGTCCACAAATTACTTTCTTAACACCACGGTATCTTGCTGCTGAACTGCCATTGCCTATTCATAAAATTGAGCAAAAAAATAAAATAGCCTATCAACAAATAGAAGCTGTTATAGAATATGTTACCAACGACCGACGGTGCCGCTTGGCTACATTATTAGATTATTTTGATGAAGCCGAAACGACTTGTAACCAATGCGATATTTGTAAAAAAAAGAGCAACGAAGCTATACACCATACAGCGATGCTAGAAGGCCGCCATTACGTTATGAATGCCATTAGAAATGGCAAACAGGACCTTAAAAATATAATAGAAACAGTTGATTATGATAAAGAAAAAGAACTTTTACATATTATAAGAGCAATGCTAGATGCAAAAGAAATATATTATCAAAAGCCTGGCGAACTAGAAATCAATGAACCTTCAAAGCCGTTACATGGATAAACTTCATTTGATCGGTTCAGTATCGTATCCTACTTTTTTTGAAAAGCGGATAAAATCCACCCCCCTCCTATTACATCTTCTTCTTCATAAAAAACAGCAGCTTGGCCTGGTGTAACGGCATGTACACCGGTACCAAAAAATACATGCATCTGATCACCTACCTGTTCAATTACAGCAGGGGTTCCAGGATCATTATACCGAACCTTGGTAAGGGTATCTAACTTCTTACCTTTAAGATCTATATATTTAGATAAATTGAGTTGGTGTACATACATACCATCTCGAAGCAACTGATCAAACGTACCCAACACTATTTGATTCGTATCCTTGTGTATAGCTGTTACATATACTGGATAGCCTAAAGCAATGTTTAATCCTTTACGCTGACCAATGGTATAAAAAGGATATCCTTCATGATGGCCGACCACGGTACCATCTTCCAATATAAATGTACCCCCCTTAACGCCTTCTTCTAATCCAGGAAGCTGTCGTTTTAAGAATCCACGGTAATCATTATCCGGAATAAAGCATATTTCGTATGATTCAGACTTATGAACCAAGTCGGTAAAGCCACGTTCAGCAGCAAAGGTTCGAATAAAAGATTTTGTATATCCACCCAGTGGAAGCAAAGTCCTACTCAGACTCTCTTGCGAAACGCCCCATAGGGCATATGATTGGTCTTTCTTAGGATCTAATCCCTTAGAAATAATATAACGGCCTCCTGATGCGCGGACTTTTGCATAATGCCCGGTTGCTAAGTAATCACAATCTAATGTATTGGCACGTTGTAAAAGGGCATCCCACTTAATATGTGTATTACACAATACGCATGGATTGGGGGTTCTACCAGCTAAATATTCAGCTTTAAAATGGTCAATTACATAGCTACCAAATGCTTCTCTTATATCTAAAATAATATGAGGAAATCCCAACTCAACCGATACATTCCTGGCATCATTGATGGCGTCTAAACTACAACAGCCGGTCTCTTTTTTTTTACCACCACTACTTGCATAATTCCATGTTTTCATGGTAATGCCTACTACTTCGTATCCTTGCTCATGCAACATTACAGCCGCTACAGAACTATCTATGCCACCACTCATAGCCACTAATACACGACCTTTTTTACTCATCTAAATCTAGTTGAACTTTAAATCTGTTAAAAGTATTGTATAATTTGGAGCATAACAAGCTCCACTATTTAGTGGATTTAAAAGAAGCAATAGAGAATGATCCATAGCCATGTATAGATGGCTTATAGAAATAAATAAGTATAAAATCGTTCATACAAGGATACGCAACAAGGAGCGCCCTTTAGATATAAAAGGCGAAATTATGCACCAACTGCAATGCGCTTGAATGCGGTAACGGTTAAAGATGGTGCAACGGTTTGAAGGTATTCCGCAACGGTCAATTTAGTATTTTTCACAAATGGCTGAGGCAATAGTGTATTTTCTTGAAAAAACTTATGTAATCTGCCTTGTGTTATCTTTTCTGCTTTATCATCTTTATGCCCTTCATTTATAACTTGTGCATGGATAATCGCTGATTCCTTTACTAGCATAGCCGGATCAACTTGATTTTTATCAAGTGCTACTGGCGCCATAGCCGCTATTTGCATGGCCACATCTCTACCTGCAGCGCGCACTTGTTCACCTTGCGCACCTTCTAATCCCACCAAAACTGCTAAACGATTTCCAGTATGAATATAGGGAACGGTTGTTTCAGCTGTCAAGGTTTCATAACTAGAAATGGTAATTTTCTCACCAATGGTACCAATAGATTCCACAACAGCTCCTTGGACCGTTTGATTGCCCAATGGCAATGCTTGTAAAGCTTCCATAGAGATAGGCCTGTATGCCACTGCAGCCTCTAAAATAGATTTACCTAACTTCAAAAACAACTCATTTTTAGCTACAAAATCCGTTTCACAGTTCAGCACCAATAAAAACGACATTTTATGATCCAAACTTGCAGCAGCAAAAACAGCCCCTTCACTTGCATGATGCGTGGCACGATCTGCAAATATTTTTTGCCCTTTTTTTCTAAGAAAATCAATTGCTTGTGTAAAATCACCCTTTGCTTCTATCAGGGCTTTTTTACAATCCATCATTCCTGCACCTGTTTTTTGCCTTAGTGCAGCTACATCCTGCGCGGTAACGACCATATATGTTATAAAATATTCAAATGACGTAATAGTTATGCTTACTTTTCCGGCTGATCCTTAAGGGATACAGTAGGTTTTACTTCTTTTTTGTCAACTGACTGATCTTTAAGGGGGGCAGTAGCCTGTACTACTTTTGCTTTAGTTGCAGGAGTAGAAAATTTAGACCGGGGAGAACCTGTTTTCTTGATTACGACACCTTGTACTACTTTAATACCTCTTTCAGGGGCTACTTTATTAGCTGAATGAGCAACCGCTTCTTCTTGTTGAGCGATAGCTTCTGCTTTTTCTTTTTTATAGGATTCTACGCCTTCTTTAATTGCATCAGCAAGATAACGCACTACTATATCGACAGAACGGCATGCATCATCATTACCAGGAATGGGGAAATCAACTATATCTGGATTTGTATTGGTATCTACAAGGGCAAAAACTGGGATCCCTAATTTTCTAGCTTCCTTAACAGCAATATGTTCTTCCTTGATATCAATTACAAACAATGCAGAGGGTAATCTGGTAACATTCACCAATCCCTGCAATATTCTAGTAAGCTTTTCTTGCTCTCGCGCAATAACCAATCTTTCTTTTTTGGCCAAGCTTTTGTAGGCAAATGTATGCATATTTTTCTCTATGGCAAGCATACGCCTCAATAACTTTCGCGTATTTAGAAAATTAGTCAGTGTGCCACCAAGCCACCGTTCTGTAACATAGGGCATATCTAAATCTTTTGCAGTCTGCTCTACAAAAGATTTAATTTGCTTTTTAGTAGCGACAAAGAGAATTTTTTTCCCAGCTTGCGCCATTGCATTTAGTTGCAAAGAAGCTCTTTGCATACAGTCTATCGTCTTATGCAGATCGATAATATGTATGCCATTTTGTTTCATAAAAATAAAGGGAGCCATCTTAGGATGCCATTTTCTAGTCAAATGACCAAAATGGACACCGGCATCAAGTAGTGCTTTAAATTCTAATTGCATCATTATGGGTAATAACAAATAATAACTGTGCACATGGGCTTAACGTTTGGTAAATTGGAATCTCTTTCTAGACTTTTTATGACCATATTTCTTGCGCTCCACGACCCTAGCATCCCTAGTTAGAAAACCTTCTTTCTTTAGTATAGGCCTATTGTTTTCTAAGTCTAATTTGCAAAGTGCCCTAGCAATACCCAAGCGAATGGCTTCAGCTTGGCCACGCATCCCCCCACCGGTAACATTAATCTTCAGATTATATTGGCCTACTATATCTAACTTTTCGAAAGGTTGCTGAACCATTAAGCCAATTTCTTCTACTGGGAAATAATCTCTAAGTGATTTATGATTAATGGTAATAGCACCTGTCCCTTTAAGAAGATACACCCTAGCTACGGCGGTCTTTCTTCGACCTACTGCGTTAACTGTTTCCATCGGTTAATGATTAATATTTTAGAGTAATCGCGGTTGGCTGCTGAGCCGAATAGGGATGAATAGATGATACACAAACATGTAAATGATGCAGCAACATTCTTCCTAATCTATTTTTAGGCAACATTCCTTTTACCGCATGTTCTATTATACGCTTGGGATTCGAAGCTTGAACTTCTTGAGGCGTAGCATGCTTTAACCCACCAGGATAGCCTGAATAAGTGGTATAGATTTTTTTTACCCATTTATTACCTGATAAAGCTACTTTCTCGGCATTCAAAACAATTACATGATCACCTCCATCTAAATGAGGGGTAAAATTAGGTTTGTGTTTACCACGAATAAGGTAAGCAATCTGGCTAGCCAATCTACCTAACGGCTGAGAGGAAGCATCAACAACAACCCATTGTTTATTGACACCCTGCTTGTTCGCATATTTTGTCTTATAACTAATATAATCCACGCTTTTTAAAGAAAAAGTTGAACCAACAAAAAAATTTGAGGATGGTAAGAAAAATAACTAATAGACTCAAATATACCTTTTTATTGTGTAAAACACAAATAGAAGGCCATTGAACCAACCTATAATAACTCCTGATAAAAGGGGCACTACCGCACAACCACTTCTGTAAAGGAATCCAAAGATAAGTATTTTTGTGCTAAGTTTCTAACTTCTAACGGGGTTATATTGCGTACATGATGGTAAAATTCAGTATAATAATCTTGAGCTAAGCCATGGAGATAGGCGCCTTGAAATTTTTCCATGATTGAAAAGGGATCGTTAATCATAGTCAAAAAATGGCCTAATAAATAATTTTTAACATTTTGCAAGGCTTCTTCGGAAACTTGTTCATCCTGTAATATTGCAATCTCTTTATAAATTTCTTGAATGGTTTCTTCTGTGACTGCTTCAGCTACCTCCGTGGTAATGGCTAGATAACCAGCGTGTAACAACGAAACCATACTGGAGTGAATGGCATAGGTATAGCCCTTATCTTCCCGAATATTTTGTACCAATCGAGCACCAAAATACCCACCTAAAAGGGTATTGACCACCATCATTGGTAAAAAATCTGCTTCCTTTTTAAGTAATAACCTTTTACCGATTACAATAGCAGACTGAAGATGTTGTTGATCCACTAGATGGACTTTTTCAGGAAGATGATGAGATGGAACGGAGGCTACTTGTAAACTTTTTTGATAGGGCAAATAGGCTAAGGACTGTTTAATAGATGCTAAGGCTGATGGCGTAACTTGTCCACTGACAAAAGCAGTACAATCTGAAAAAAAGAGCTGTTTATAATGGTGGTGTAAATCTGCCGGTTGAATTTGATCTACATCTTGTAAAGTTAGCGGTCTACCATAGGGATGTGTTGCTGTGAAGAGTGCGGTACAAAATCGCTTATAGGCTACCTGATCGTTCTTTTTATCAGCTATTTGAATGGCTTGTACTTTAAGATGCTTTAAGCGTTGGAGTGATTTTTCAGGGAAACTAGGCATTAATAGAATCTCTACCAATAAGTCTAACAGGGGATTAAGATGCTTAGCAAGCGTGGAAAGCGAGAGGATACAAAAATCTTTCTGTACACGCGTATCAATGGTTGCACCATAATAGTCAATTATATGGGCAATATCTTGGCTGCTTTTCGTTGTGGTTCCCTCTAATAACATAGCCGTTGTAAAATAGGCAGCACCGGGTTGTAATGCATAGCAACTACCAGATTTAAAAATCAGCTCTAACTCTATAATGGATTGAGTCCCCATGTTTAAGACATAGAGGGGAATTTTATTTTGAAGTAAGTGGCTTTCTGGCCATGGAAAACAGATAGGATCAATGTCTTTAAACGGTGGTGGAATGGTTCTATCGAGCATAAAAATATAGAGTTAAAATTTATTACATTCAGAATGGGAAAGGCACATAAAGGGTAGTTCTTTTCTACTCAACTTATTGGATTACCAACAAAAGTACAAAATCAATGCGATGAAGTGATATAAGCTTATACTTCATACTATGAAAACATTTATATCCGGATTATTAGATTTACTTTTTCCTCCCATATGTGTAGGATGCAATGATAGACTCGTACAGGGAGAAACTTTGATCTGCACAATTTGTTTTAACGGATTTCCAGAAACAGATTCCCATACATTAATAGATAATGTTATTACCAATCATTTTGTAGGTAAAGCCTCAATAACTTATGGATTGACAGGCTATAGACTAAGAAAGAAAAGTCGTCTTGAGCAGGTACTCTTTGCGATGAAGTATAAAAATCAACCCAAAATTGGCTATCTATTCGGACAACGGTATGGTAGTATCTTAGATAAAACACCTATCATCCAAAGTATGGATGCTATTGTAGCAGTTCCATTACATCCCAAAAGACTTAAGGAACGAGGCTACAACCAAAGTGATTTTTTTGCGAAAGGGCTTTCTGATGCATTACACATACCTTTATATGAAGGATGTATAGAACGAACACGTTATACGCCATCCCAAACAACCAAAAACAAAAGTGAACGCATTACGAATCTTCAAGGTGCCTTTAAAGTAAAGCACCCAGATCTACTAACAGACAAACATATGCTATTGGTAGATGACATTCCCACTACAGGGGCTACATTAGCCTCTTGCACGAATACACTTTTAGCAGCAGGTGTGGGACAAGTAAGTATTGCAACCATAGCAGTAGTAGAATCCTAACTAGTCGACCTTGAAGTATTGTTAGTGTATAAAAATATAGATTTTTTTGTAAAAATCATAAAGAAAGATCGTTGCAATAGACTGATTAAATTTAGACATTAAGACCTCTTGGATCACTTAAAATATAAGGGGTTATAATATAGTGGCCGAAAAAACGGGACCACTTTTGAGCACTTCGCTAAACCAATGGCGGCATAACAGATAAAAGTTAGGAATAAGACAGAGACCTATATACAATCAACTACAGACACAAGAGATCCATAATTGTGCTCCTATCTAAGGAGGATCCTGTATATAAACTAGGATTCGCTTACTAAATGGCATAAAAAGTATGTATATTGATTGTGTAATAATTATATTACATGCCTGTGATTAGAAAGCAATAGATATAAATGATTTATGGAAAAGATTACCCCGAAAGTAGACTTAGCGTTCAAAAAAATATTTGGGGTAGAAGAAAATAAAGATCTATTGATTGCGTTAATAAATGCTACGGTTTCAAAAGAAGATCAGGTAATAGATGTTACGCTATTAAACCCTTATAACCCAAAAAGTTTTAGAAGCGACAAACTTTCTATCCTAGATATTAAAGCCTTAAGTGAAACAGGAAAAAGGTTTAATATAGAGATTCAAATTACAGACGAAGCAGACTACGATAAACGTGCCTTATACTACTGGGCCAAGTTGTATACAGATCAATTAAAGGGTGCTCAGGATTATGCTAGTTTAAATAAAGCAATAGGTATTCATATTCTTAACTTTGTATCTATAACAGACAATCAGAAGTATCATAATGTATTTCATATTACAGAAAAAGAAAGTGGGTTACCCTATTTTAAGGATTTAGAATTACATACTGTAGAGCTGACTAAGTTCAGTAAAGATCCAGATGAAGATCTAAATAGTTTATTAAAAAAGATCAAAACCTCCTTAGACATTTGGACCGCTTTTCTTACCCGTAATGATTTACTGAATAAAGACAACTTACCAGCACCATTAGCCATCAATACCCTGAAAAAAGCATTGCATGTTTTAGATACGCTAAACTTCACGGATGAAGAAAGAATGGCTTATGAAGACCACTTGAAATGGTTGAGAATAGAAGCCAATACAATAGAAAAATATAGAAAAGAAGCAGAACAACAAGGGAGACAAGAAGGGAGACAAGAAGGTAAGCTAGAGATAGCGAAATCTATGCTTCTACAAGGTTACGCTATAGAAGATATTGGGCTCCTTACTGGTTTATCTAGGTCTGATATTCAAAAAATTAAATAGAGGAGACAAATATAAAATAATCAGAACTAAAAAACAGGTATCTATTTTTTAGAACTTTATTAAGCTAATGACCGCATAATACCCAAAATTTAAGACAAAAGGGACCCCAAATCAACTACAGACGCGACAGATCCGTTTGCGATTCCTATTTAATATGGGTAGATTGGTGTTTCACTATAAAAAATTCGTCATATAAAAAATATATTCCATGCAAAAATACATTCGTACTTTTTTGCCACCAGATTACGTCATCACAGATTGGACTTCCATTCAGCCCTTCTACAGCCACTTACTTGCTAGAGACCTCTCTTCATTGGACGATCTAAGACAATTTTTAGCCGATTGGAGTGAACTAGAAGGGGCACTAGAAGAGGATGCAGGCTGGCGTTACATTCGTACCTCTTGCAATACGACTGATGCAGTGGCTAAAGATCGTTATGAATACTATATTACAGCCATTACCCCTCATCTAGCTGCTGTTACAGATCAATTGCATCAAAAAGTTTTAGCTGCAGAAGCGGCCCATATACTACGTAAAAAAACGCAATATGATATCTTTTTTCGAAAGATCGAAAATCAATTGCGTTGCTACAGACAAGAAAACATACCTATCCAAACTGAAATTCAGTTAAATACAAGTAAATTTAGTGTGATAGCAGGTGCGATGGTAGTAGAGATAGCTGGGGAAGAGTGTACTTTGCAACAAGCCGCACCCCATTTAGCATCTACTGACCGATCCTTTCGACGTGAGGTATATGATAAGATACAACAACGCAGGTTGCAAGATAAAGATACACTTAATGCACTCTACTCAAAGTTGATTCAGCAACGCCATCAATTGGCTTTAAATGCTGGGTTTAAGAATTTTAGAGACTACGCTTTCGTATCTATGGATCGATTTGATTACACCCCAGCAGATTGTTTAACCTTGCATACAGCGATCCAAGAAGAAATAGTTCCACTACTCAATGAATGGGCAAAATCACGGAAAGCAGCGCTCGGATTGACGATACTGCAGCCATTTGATCATGCAGTAGATATACAGGGTAGAAAGCCATTGCGTCCCTTCACAGATGCCGAAGAACTAGTTGCTAAGACGATTACGGTATTTGAGCAGCTGGATCCTTTTTTAGCAAACTGTTTGCATACCATGCAAAAAATGGGCCACTTGGACTTGGCCTCCCGTAAGGGAAAAGCACCTGGTGGATATAATTATCCTTTGGATGAGACGGGCGTACCTTTTATTTTTATGAATGCAGCTTCTACTATAGATGATGTACGAACTATGTTTCATGAAGGAGGCCATGCGATTCATTCTTTCTTAGTGCATAACTTGTCGCTAAATCCTTTTAAGCATTGTCCATCAGAAATTGCAGAATTGGCCTCTATGTCTATGGAGTTGCTTACTATGCCTTATTGGGATATTTTCTTTCCCAAACAAGAAGACCTTAATCGTGCTAAAAAAGATCACTTGATCCATGTGATCAGTTGTTTGCCTTGGATAGCTGCCATTGACGCTTTTCAGCATTGGGTCTATACGCATCCTGATCATACTTTATCAGAAAGAGCAGAAAATTGGGATCGTATCTTTAGTAGTTTTTCAGATAGTGTAACGGATTGGACAGGTTACGAGGTAGTGAAAAGCCATTTATGGCAAAAGCAATTGCATCTTTTTGAAGTACCTTTCTATTATATTGAATATGCTATCGCACAGCTTGGTGCAATAGGAGTATGGAAGCAGGCCCAAACAAATCCTAAACAAGCATTAAATGGTTACCTAAATGCATTAAAATTAGGCTATACCACATCGATCCCTAAGGTCTACCAAACAGCGGGTGTTGCTTTTGATTTTAGCAAGGAACATATTCGTTCCCTCGCGCAATTCATACGCAAAACTTGGGCCGACCTTTAGCTTTACGATTGCACTTTGCCCAATAAAATCTACTTTTTTTGTATGAGCTTTTATGGTGTCATGATGGTGTTTGATTGGATCAGTTGTATTCGGATACTTGATATTCAGATGTGATAGCATCACTGTAGAAAATATCTTTGCCAAACTGAATCACCTCTTTTACCATAGTAGGATGGCATAATATACTTTTAGAGGCTTCAATAGGAAATTCATTTAAAAGTTGACCATGAAGGGCATCGTCAATAACCATTCTTTTGAAATTTTCTTTGTTTGGAATATGCGATGCAAGCTGACTATAGAGCGGCACAATCATATCATGTTTGTCTATAAGATCAAGATCTGCTTCGCCAACTATAATTTTACCCCACGCTGTGTTGAGATGTTTAAAATCATAGCTACTCTCATAGCTACTTTCTTTAGGTAGAAAATTTTTAAAGTCACTGAGAGTGCCTCCTATAGCTAGTATAGGTACTTCTTCTTCAGGCAGGGCATCCTGAATCGATTCTAAAAATTCACTTCCTGGTTTTAAATCGTAGAATCCAACAAATAGCTCTAAAACTGGGAATGCTTCTAGCCTGCTCACAAGCTCTTGTTCAATCCAGTTGGTAGGCTGACCCATACTATGGGATAGTCTGCACATATCATTCAAAACAGGCGGTGTAAAATATCTTACATACAATGCTTCGTTTTTAATCCCGGTAGTTGTGTCACGTTCGTTTAGTTTCCTAACTGTCTCAATGACAGGCGCCCCTTCCCATGGCGTAGCTAGTGTAATAATGCCTTTTACATTTAATACATCCTTATATCCATGAAACATCCTATATGCACGAAGACCGCCTTGGCTATGACCTATTAGTAGTGTAGGCCTATTTTTTAGGTTAGGTTCTTTCTTTGAAAGTTTATCAAAGCATTTATTACTTTGCTCTTTTATAGAATATAGGAGCGTCTGCTCCTTGGTTATGTAATCCAAAGCAACCACAGAGTCTTTACCAAATTCATTCTCAAGCGCCTCTTGAAGTGTCTTAAAAGAGAAGACATCCCCACCTAACCCATGAAACAAGACGATTAGTGGCTTGGTATCATCTTCGTGGAAATTTATAGTACCATTTTGGGCAAGTCTATTACAACCGCAACCAATCGTAAAGAGTAAAAAAGTTATGCAAATAGAAATTTTAAATAAAAACATATCTTCTAAGTGGAAGTAATCCTTTGTCTGCTTTAGTGACGGTTGTTAAACCAATAGATATAGGCTAGTAATTTTTAATATAATTTAAATCGAATTCAATTACAAGCATATGGCACCATCAACAGAGTGATGCAAGGTCTATAGATGGTGTATAGTCCGATAGATTGATGGCTATAGGTTTTTGTCCAAAGAGTTTATCACTAGCATTTTGAAAAGATGGGGTTAGCGCGGTTGCCATAAAGCAGTCAGGCAATTTTTTTTTTGTTTTATTTAAAAGATGATGTGTACGTAAAAGTTGCTGGACCGCTAATGCGGTAAGTTTCGCTGGATTGATCAGTTTAATCTCTTTTGAAAAGTGTTTTTTTAAAAAAAAATTTAATGCTTGTTCTAAAAATATATAATGTGTACAAGCTGGAATCAGTGCATCTAAGTTTGGGGAAACGATTTGATTTAAATAATCATCTAACAAAAGATGATCTAGTGATTTTCCATTGAAAGAGGCCTCTACCATAGGCACCAGTAGCGGCGTGGCCAGAGACGTTAATGTGATACCAGTGGTTCGAAATCGTTTTGCATAGATGCCATATGATACAGTATATTTTGTGGCTATAAGACCTATCTGGTTATAGTGATTCATTCCATCGATGTATCTGACTACTGGATCGACCACATTGATGATACCCATTTTGTGTCCTATTGTTTTAAGGTAATTAGGCATAAAATAATCTGCGGCAGCAGTCGCTGTATTACACGCAATGACCAGCAGCTTATACCGTTTACTTAGGCAAAAATTTACTACCTGTGCAATATAACCACATAATGCTACGGATGTTTTATCACCATAAGGTAAATTTTTAGTATCTCCGATATAATGAATAGATTCTTGTGGTAATATTGCTTTAATTGCCTTAGCAATGGTTAAACCACCTACACCACTGTCATAAATGGCAATCGGCGCATAGGTATATATATCGGAAAACACAGTAGAAGAAAATGGCCACCATTAAGACTTGATTATATAAACAAAACAGGCAACTGATGGGTTAAGGCAAGTTATCATTACAATAAGATAAATGGTGTGGGCCCACCAGGACTTGAACCTGGGACCTGCTGATTATGAGTCAGATGCTCTAACCGACTGAGCTATGGGCCCTTTTATAAAATTTACCGCTACAGGTAGGTCTTGGGGATAAAATCCACAATACTACACAATGTTACGTCTTTTTTCTGAAAAAACCAGCTATCTTGCGCATAGTGAGTTAGATTTTTATCTGTTATGATTCTGAATCACTCAATTTTTCGATATAGCTTCAGATAGAGCGACTTTGTGCATCTGGGGAGTAAGCTAAAGGGTGTCTCCAATCATTTTTGTATTCGACTTATTTTTTTTAAATTGCCCAGGATGTTTGGGTTAGCTTTTTTTAGATTTTTTATTCCATTTTTTATGCATTGCTTTATAGGCTTCTTATTATTCTTGCTGAAGGCTTTAGTTGTTATCATTCCGGTGTGCTTCTTGGGCGCATCCTCATGCCCTGGTGAAAAAAAAGAAATGGAAGATCATCATCCTAGATGGATTGAGTTAAATGAGTCAGAGGAAGATTTACCTGAAGACAAGTGTCGGGTTACCAAATTGGATTTAGGCAAGATGCGCTTTCATATTGCAAGTGGTCAAAAGCCAATTCATTGCAATGATGCTACTTTTCAGGTTAAGAATAATATGGTTCAGACGGATAAAGCCGATTCAGAAGCCTTTGACTGGGTATTAACCCCTAATTTTTATGGGCGTGTGACATCGGAAAAATTTCCTGAAACGATAAAATGTGGTATGAAGCATAGGGTTAATCATGATGATAAAGAAGGTGGTCTACCAAAAGAATTTTTGGATGAATGGTGGGCTATAGATCCTATAGAAGGGAGCACCAAAGAAATTATATTGATTATTGGCAAAGGAATAGAAGGCAAGTTAGCTATAAGTGAATCACTACAAGAAGCGTTAAAAAAGAAAAAGCAAAACAACGAAATTCAAGATTATGAAATTTTAACCACTACGGATGCGGCAAAACGGCACAACAAGTATATTAAAGAAGGAAAAAAGGTGTATACTTTTATCCATACAGCTGGCTAGCTGCTTTTTAAAAAATTAGTAATTAACTAATACAGTTTATAACTATGTTTTCTGATTAACAAACAAATACATAATATTTCAGGAACAACTCAATATCGTATACCCTTTGGCAAAAGAAACCACTTATCTATGCAGGTCAGTGGTAAAGCCCCCCTATTCCAGATATAATGGCTTATTTTTAAGTAGTTGGCTGACTGACAAAGTTTTGATATGGTCCACCATGGGCAACATATAGAGTTTTTCTACGACCATTGTTTGATAACTAGATAGCTCTCTAACATAAACCATTAAAATAAAATCAAAATCACCTATTACTTGATAGCAAGTTACAATGGATGGTATTTTATTAATCGTAAGTTTAAATAACTTGATATGGTCAGCTGTAATCTTTTGAAGACGAATAGCAACCATTAGATGTAGCCCAAAACCTAATTTGGGATAGTCGATTTGTGCAGCGTAATGGGTAATAATTTCATGCTGCTCCAACTTTTTTACCCGTTCAAGGGTAGCAGCAGGGGATAAATTGATTTTTTGTGCAAGGGCAGCATTTGTAATTTTTGAATCAACTTGCAAAATATTTAAAATATGTTTATCTACCTTATCCAGTTCCATAAGTCAATCTATTCAGCTAACGGGATCAAATTAAGGGCAATATGAGCCCCCCCAACCACTTGGTATATGATAAAAAATCCACCTTGTAAAGAGTTAAAAATCAATCTACAATTATAGGAGAACTGGTCCACTGATGATGGGTCTCATCCCAAATAAACCATCTAGGCTGAGGACTATGCGCTTTATATGCCACATAGTCCCTTGATGGCCTAGCACCTAAATGTAGCGCACCAAATGAATAAAAAGGAGACAAGTCGCTATAGGCTATGGTAAAGTATTTTTTAGCTATTAAAGATGGTATCACTGCCTCTAATGCTTGAAGAGTGGCAAGCGGTTTTTCATTAAAAGATAAAACCTTGACCCTAAAATCATCTTTAATCCTATTAGACGCAACATGGTTAAAAATATGATTTGCATCTGCTTTAACAAAGGTTAAGCTCTTAGCAGCTATACCATTTATTTTAGCGCAATAATCATCCATTTCAAAAAAGATAGCCCCGCCAAAATAGACCATCTTTATAATCTTATGGCGCTCAAGATCATAAAGTCCTATCTTGATATCATGCCACTGACCCATTCTAAAAATGGTTAACAACACATGATCTGTAGTAGCGCGATTCATAGCCATATCAAAAGCAACCAAATTAGGCCCTATTTCCTGACGATTAACTGCCCAAATCACATCTCCAGGAAAGAGAAACCCATCTGCAGGGCTACCCGTTAGGACATCATCTACTGCAATCAGAGAGGTCGCGCCATTAGGGAATGTCTTGATGTATTGTTGTTGGCGTGCTATGGGCAACCCATCATACTGGACCAAATCTTTAATAGGCGTAGATTGGGTAATGACCCCGACTTGCTTCCTAATGGGGCATCGACCCTGCCGAATGGCCGATAAGGCATACCGAATATATTCAGGATGGATGGCCCACGCAAATGTGTTATTGCCAGCATAATTAAGCCCTATAGCTTGTCCATCTTTGTTAAAAACAGGCGAACCACTTGACCCACCTTTAGTATTTAAACTAAGCTTAACAGATTGTTGGGGCATCTCACCTTCCACCTCATACAAATCTGCTACAAGGCCTGTATGTAAAGAAAAACTATGCCCTGCATTATTGCCAACGATAAAAATAGGCTGATCTATAACTGGATTACGGCGGCTAAAAGTAGTTTCGGTAACTTCTTGTGGAATAACTGTAGGCGCAACTTGTAAAAATCCATAGTCCAACCATGGATCATAATAGATTAGATGGGCCTCTTGCTGAATGCCATTAAAAAAGGTTACTTTGTAACTGCCCACTACAGCAGCCCCTATTACATGTCGATTGGTTAACACATAGCCATGTTGCTTATCTACCACACATCCTGTTCCACTCCACTTGTTTCCTTTTTCATAAGCTGCAAAAGAAGCACTTACCTCAATGGTTACCACTGATTTTTTAGCCTGTTCAATTACCTTTTCAGGAAATAACTCCTTGGCTAAAAGAATGGGTGTAGGCAGGAAAAGGGCAAAAAGTATAGCCCAGCATTTAGGCTTTAAAACATTTATTTTCATAAGGATTTTAGTAAATAACGCTTAGAACAAGCTAAAAATATCAATAAAAATCACAAAAGCGCATACCATGGCATAAGCATCTCCTCTTTTTGAGACTTCCTCATAAGTCTTTTTTAGTTTATAGCATTTAGATAAGCCAGTTATCTATTACAGAACGATTTCTTGCCCCTTCCACTCAAGGTGAATGGCATCCCATGCCCAAACCTTAGGTGGTGCCAAGTTCGGGTCATATTCTACATTACCTTTATAACGATTATGCACAAATTTTCGCCACATTCCATGCCCTAGTGGAATATAATTGATGTATTCAACTGTAAAATATTTTTGATGCACCAATTGCGGAATCAATTCAATTAACACATCCAAGCTTTGAATAGGCTGACCATTCATAGCTAACAACCGCATAGCTAAAATTTTGAAACGATCATTAGGGAAAGCAGGTACTTTGAAAATGGTATTGGGTTCTGCAATACAGGCAACCAAAGTTTTAGGTGACAGGCCAACCAGTGTACTACACATATCATCTGTTTCAAAAAAAGTAATACCGCCAAATTGGACTATTTTAGCAATGCGATGGCTATTCAAATCATAACAAGGTATAGTCACTTCATGAAAGGAGCCATTGCGAAAAATGGTTAACAACAGCTGGTCCTTTGATGACTTATTTAGAGCCCAATCAAAATCTACTAAATTGGGTCCCACCAATTGACCATTAAGCGCCCAAATTAAATCTCCCGGTAAAAGTCTAAGATGGGCTGGTGTACCTTTTAGTGTACTGTCTACTTGTAAAATTTTATTTTTTGCATTTGGAAATTTTGTACAATAGGTCTTTTGTGACGCTGCCGAGAGATGATCATAACGGACTACGTCATCTAGTGAATAAGTAGTTAATAAAGCACCAATATGCTTTCTAACAGGTAATTTTTTTGCTTTTAAGGCAGCTAGTGCATGGTGCACATAGTTTAGATGTAGGCCAATATCCATGGTGTCTGAACCAGCACAATTTAAGGCGATGCCCTCTCCAGCCTCATTGAAAATCAAAGAACCACTTGCACCACTCTTGCTAGGGATACTGACGCGAATAAAATGCTGGGGCATGGTCCATTCTATACTATAATTGGTATCATCTATGCTTCCAGGATAATCTATAGCCTTTTTATTTTTTTCTTTAGCAATAGTAAAAACAGATTGGCCCAGCAATGGATTTGTATTACTTAACTTTACCGCCTGTACTTCTTTAGGAAAGAGCGATGGATCTATTTGTAAAAGCGCAAAATCTGCCCAAGTATCATAATAGATCAATTTTGCTGGAGCCTCTATACCATTAAAAAAACCAATCGTATAGTCTGCGACTATAACAGGCCCAACCGTAAAGCCAGAAGTTAAAATATACCCTGCTGCCTTATCTATTACCACCCCGTTGCCATACGACTCCCTAGGAGGGGTATAAGCCGTAAGCGCTGCACGCGTATCCACAGAAACTACAGACCGCTTGGCATTTTCAATTACACTGGGTTTAAATTTGGCCTTACCATAACAAATAAAATGGACACTTAAAAACACGCCTAAAACAACAGATTTTATATACCGCATATAATATTTTCAATTAATAATGATTTACTGTTTTTAAAAACCACTTGATTTTACTACTTTTTTTCCAGCATCATAGGCTCTAGGTGCCACTTTTTTAGCAAAATTTTTGAGCCTTCGCAAGAAGCTTATTTTGTTTCTCATAAGATTAACGTTTCCTTTTAGGCTACTTAGTTTACGTAAACTATCTGGTGCATTTGCCGCAACTGCAACTGCGGCATGACCAGCTGATGCGGCATGACCAGCTATCGTGCCTACTTTCGGGAAGCGTCTTTTGCCTTTAGCCGCAGGACTACCTGGCCCAGAAGCCACATTATGTTTGGAAGATCTAGCCAGACCACCACCTAACGGAGGGCTTTTACTACTTGGAGCAGATCGATTGGAGGATCTGTCCATTCGTGTAGAAACAGTACCTCCTGCTGATGAACCTGAATCACTAGCTAGCCTATGTCCTCCTCCACCAATCCCCCCCCCACTTCCACCAGGCCCATTACCTGCAACGCCGCCTTTAAAGCCATTACCAGTATGGTCAACATCTGATCCAGTACCATAACTGGCAGAATGTGTAGAACTAGGATCCATGTCTGCACCAGCACCATAATGGCCAGAGCTATCTTTGTCCAGGCTAGCAGTAGGCTTTCCAGCATGGCCCACGTTGGCACCATCCATCTGATGGCTAGAACCACTAGCCCCATGATAAACCTGATCAGGACCTCCATCATAAGCACCAGGTGGCGCACCACTATAAGCACCATCCATACCATTGGGCGTCGGTGCAAAAGCTGTATCACTAGATACAGACTGTCCAGGCTTCATTGAATGTACCGTTGCATGATTACCAGATAGCTTTGTATAATTGGTATCTACACCAGCAGCAGATTTCCCTTTACCTAAAGGAACAAG
>ANMQ01000003.1_pt1 | contig 26875 bp, 26 predicted proteins | sample 507748 | NCBI WGS metagenome assembly ANMQ01 (sample SAMN01728977, study PRJNA163505) | wasp metagenome | isolation source: Encarsia pergandiella - a minute parasitoid wasp | collected 2006-10 | reverse complement strand
CGTGAATAGCCGAATAGACCTCCTCAGCAATAAGATTTAACTTTTGCTGTCTTTGCAACTTGGTCATACCTAACTTAGCCGTAATGGAATAATAACTCAACGTATAGGTATATTTCAACCAAAAATCGGCCAATTTAGCTTGGATATTATATAACCGCATTCTATGCAAAAGTGGGATATACAAACGCTTTAAGTCAAGCAACAGCTTAGTACCAGAATAGTAAATCAATGGTGTATGCACACTTCCTAAAAATACGCCACTACCGTTTAGACGAATAATATCAGCAATTTGTAACAAAATTGCTACAATACGTGGAAGCGTTATCTCAGGATGATTTAGACCATTAAGAATGGTACTAGGGCGGAATTTACCATCATATACACTACGCAACTCCACCAATATAGCAGCTGTTTCTAAACCAAAACAGTTTTGAATAGCTTTTTTCCGTACCAGCCCTTTTAAAAAAGTGGTGCTAAGATTACAGCAACAACAGCAGCTAAATTTAAAGAAAGTTCAGTAGCCGCAATAATAGCTACCCGAATACATTCCCTTAGAAGATGCTGGCATATTTTTAAATCTTGCGCTCCTTCTTCAGAAGTTAACCACGAACAGGCCTGCTGCAACGCCAAAGAGACCTCTTTGACATCGTTTGAATTTTTAGATAGTGCTCTTGCAAGTTGATGCAGGTGCCAAGTATTTAGGTGAAGTATTTTGTTTCTTTTTATCATTCTATACAATCAAAAGTTTTTTACATAAACCAATGCCAGCATAAGTGCGTTTTGACTGATGACTCAGTTTAAGTAAAGTTTATAACTTCGCTCTAAAGTTACAATTTTATAAACTTGTATGGCCAACTATAGAAAAAGAAATATCCTAATTTTGTAAAACCTATAAAACAAGCCAATCATTATGACTTAGATGCAACATCTTAACATAGCAAAAGAGAAAACTGATATGTTTAATCAATTTTGAAATACTATACTCTTTTCCGAGCAAAAAAATTTCTACTATATTTTTACTTGATTAAAAGGAGAGAAATTATTTTTTTACTGCGCTTTTAACTTAAAAACATAGCATTTAATGGTACCTAGGGCCGGAATTGAACCGGCACGATATTGCTATCATTGGTTTTTGAGACCAACGCGTCTACCAATTCCGCCACCCAGGCAAAAAACAAAAAAATTACCAGCAAGCATACATACAGATAGCCATGCTAGCTCCATTCCATCTACTTAAAACAGTAAACTTAGAGGTCGCGAGTGGATTCGAACCACCGATAAGAGGTTTTGCAGACCCCTGCCTTAACCACTCGGCCACGCGACCCAAAAGCAACTATTCTTTACTTTCCTTTTTTGTATGTTGCTCTAACTGTTCTTTCAAGTTGGCAAAAGCTTCAAAGCCTCTAGTAGATGGTGCTTTCTCTATTGTCCCTTTTGCTTCTCCCCTTGTTTTAGCTTCAACTTTGGCGTCTACCTCTGGATTAAAAAGAATCTGATGTGATAAAATTATTTTTTTATCTGCTTTAACACATTTTATTACTTGAAAATCCAACTCCTCTCCAACTTCTGGCTCTTGACCATCTGCTTTAATAAAATGGTGCTGTGCTACTTGTCCTTCTATACCATGTACCAACTCAACAATAGCGCCACGACCTGGAATCTTTTTTACAATAGTCCCTTTATGTAAGGTACCTACTTGAAAGATTTTTTCACACATATCCCATGGGTTTTCTTGCCTTAAACCCAGTGAAAGGCGTCTATTTTCTCGACTAATACCTAACACAATCACTTCTAATTTTTCTCCTAACTTCAAGACGTCAGAAGGATGGGCAACCCGCTTGGTCTCAGAAAGACGAGAAACATGCAAAAGCCCTTCAATACGCGGCTCCAGCTCTATAAAAGCCCCAAAATGGGTTAAGTTTCTGACAACTCCTTCATGGGTAGTGCCCACTGCATAAGTAGATAAAAATCTATCATGTTCCCACGGATCGCCCGTCAGTTGTTTGATCCCTAAAGATATTTTATAATTTTTTCGATCCAATGATAATATGCAGGTTTCAATGGTATCACCTATTTTGTAATATTCATTGATATCACGCAAGTATTGCGACCATGATATATCTAAAATATAGACAAACCCTTCAATACCTGGCATCAACTCTATAAAAAGACCATAATCGGCAATATTGGTTATGGTACCTTTAATGGTAGATCCTACTTCTAACGTCTCTGGAAGGGCATCCCATGGATGCTCTTGAAGTTGTTTCATACCTAAAGAGATACGTTTTTTATCTTCATTAAATCCAATAACTACTACACGCACCTTTTGGCCAAGCGTGAACAACTCTTCTGGATGATTGATTCTGCTCCAAGACATATCTAACTTATGGAGCAAGCCATCTACCCCTCCTAAATCAATAAAAGCACCAAATTTGGTTATGTTTTTGACATAGCCTTCTAAAATTTGCCCTTTTTCAAGATTGCTAATAATTTCAAATTTCTGCCCTTCCAGTTTTTTTTCAGTTAGTGCTTTATGAGAAACTACTACATTATCATTGGTATGGTTAATTTTAATAACGATTACATCAATCGTTTTACCGACAAAAACATCAAAGTCTAATACAGGCCTAATGTCAATTTGTGAACCAGGCAAGAAGGTCTCAATATCGCAAACTTCTACAATTAACCCTCCTTTGGTCCTGCGCTTAACCAACCCTTCTAAAACTTCTCCATCTTCCAATGCATGTTGAATTTTTTCCCAGGCTCTTACCAACTTTGCTTTTTTCCGAGAAAGTACCAGTTGGCCTTTGGTATTCTCTGTTTCTTCTATATATACTTCAACTTCATCACCTAGTTTTAAATCCGGTAGATCTCTAAACTCAGAAGCAGCTACTAAACCATCGGATTTGTATCCAACCCCAACAATCACATCTTTATGGGTAATACTTATAACCGATCCTTTTACTACTTCATATTGACTAATAGCGCTTAAAGTAGCTCGATATAGGGCAGCCATATCTTCTCTTTGTTGATCTGTATATGCACTGCCTAATTTTTTATTAGGATTGTCATATTGATCCCAGTTGAAAACTCCTTCTGTTGCATGCATAAGGGCAAGGTATTGACTTGTATTATTTAAAAAACAGCGGTACACTACTTGTGGAGTGCTGTTTTGTGTGGTTAAAAAATGAAATTAATTATACGACTTCTACATAAGTGCAAGAATCTGGCGATCCAGATCTGCCTTACAGGCCCTAAAGTTACAAAAAAATATAAGGATTACTATGATTTGCCTATAGTATAAGTAGCTTTATGCCCTAACTTTAATGGGATAAAGCATTTATGCAAAACTTCTTTGTTGATAAAAGAGGTCTAAAAGATCAAGCTCTGTGCAAATTTTTTTTGGAAGAAAAGATTTTTGGAAGAGGACTAAACCTTATAAAAGAAGCAACTTATGCTAGTTTTTTGACGACTAACATAAGCGATAGAAACAGTATAGCGCATTCTTAAACAGAGCGCTTTATGTTATACTTTATGTTTTAGTCTATTCCTTGGCATCAAAATATTCATCAATATCAGCATCATCACCAGACTCAAAAGCAGAATCATTATCAAAATCATGATCTTTGTATGCTAACACAGTAAAAGGCTCTGGGTTATCCCCAATATGGACTTCATAAGTAGAAATATTTGGCTCCCGATTATCGCTATTATCATCTGAAACATCAGCCGTCTGAGTGTAATAATCATAAATGGAAGCACAAGCGCATTTAACACGATTACAACTCGTACAAGCAATCCATTTCGTAGAGTTAAAGACATGCGGCGTAATCCATACTAGGCCAGCAGCAACGCCAGTACAAGCATAGTTGCCACCTGTACCCAAAAACTTAGCACCATAAGAAGCCAAGTTATAGGTAGTAGCCATTCTAGAGACACTAGGGTCTATATTATTACCATTAGAAAGCACATAGAGACCATCTACACAAACACCAATTATTCCTCCAAATATACCTCCAGAAATATATCCAGTCTGCTTACCAAGGTAACCAGCCCACTCAATAAATTTTTCGGACCTAGAAAACTCTTGTTGTACTTGTTGCTGGGTTTCCCCTACAAATTTTGGTTCTGACTGGACACCTAACCTAGCGTGATTATAACCACCACATCCACTCAATCCCAATGCAGAAAAACAGAAAATATTTACCATGAATAGTCTACGCAAACGGTTACTTATTATCATTATGTTATTTTATTTTAGGTTATTAAACTATTGTGTGTATTACATTACTACCCGCTTGTACGGTTCGCAAGTATAAACATATAATGTACAACTTCCAAAGCATTCGAAGATTTTTTAGAAAAGCATCTATTGAAAGGTTTGACAACACATTACCTTCTTAAGAAGAGTAAAAATGCTTTTTGTAAAAAATTGTAATGGGCAAGCAGGACCTTACAGATAGTGCACCAACGTTTAGCGGGAGGGCTGGAACTTCTATTTTAGGACCTGCCAAATAGGTACATAACAATGATTGGTCCCCGCCAAATGAACTTTATCTAACAGATATTTTACTATTTGATTGCTAGTAGTGCTTTTTATCTATAATTTTCATCAATTTGTCTTTGATATCTACAGCTTTAAAGCAATTGGCAAAACCATTTGCTTCTGTTTGAAATCCATTTTCATCTGGATTTTCAGCTGCATTGACACAAGTTACCAACATACCCAATGCCAAGTCTGCATTATTTACAATAGAGGTAAGCCATTTCTTAGCTTTTTTAAGCATTTCTTCCTTATAACTCACCACCTCGCTAACCAATCCCATTCGTTCTGCATCTTTGGCATCAATACGCTTACCGGTCATTAGATATTCTAATGCGCGGGTTTTACCAAGCAATTGAGTCAAGCGTTGCGTACCTCCAAATCCAGGAATAACCCCATAAGCAATTTCTGAAAAAGCAAAAATGGCATTCTCAGAAGCAAATCGAAAATGGCAAGCCAATGCAAGCTCAAAGCCGGAGCCTAAAGCATAGCCATTAATAGCGGCCACAATAGGTTTAGGACAATCTTCTATAAAAGCCAACACTTCTTGACCATTTTCTGCAAATTTTCTTGCATTCAACTCATTTAATTTGAGCAATTCAGAAACCTCTGTGCCGAGAGAAAAGATTTCTTCTCCTTCTCCAGTAATAATAACACCTTCTATAGCTTCATTATCATAGACTTCTTGAATAAGATGACGCAATTCAATAAGTCTTTTATCTGTTAAAGTAAAAGCTTTTGAATCGGCTTTAAGGGTAATGGTTAAAATACCATCTTCTAGATTACTTTGTAACGATGCTGTTTTGTCCATACTAAACGCAATTTTTTATAGCTTAATTAACCAAGCAGTATGCAAATGCATATTGCGCTTTTTATATCTACACTATTTATTATGTCTACACTATTTAACATCTGATTTTATTCCAAAGCTAGATATCATCAAATATACAGGATATTTAAATAGTGCAACGATTTTTTTGAATACCAACCCCGATTCCAAATATGGAGCGTCCATACACTAAAGGTGTATGGACGCTCCATAAGCAGCAAAAACTGCTTCTACAATGGCTTCTGACATAGTCGGATGTGGATGGGTACTATTTTGAATTTCATGTGCAGTTGTTTCTAGTTTACGTGCCACAACTACCTCGGCGATCATTTCTGTCACATGCGCACCTACCATATGCGCCCCAAGCCATTCTCCATACTGGGCATCAAAAATTACCTTTACAAACCCTTCTGATAGACCAGCTGCCCGTGCTTTTCCAGAAGCAGAAAATGGGAAAACGCCTACTTTAACTTTATAACCAGCTTCTTTTGCAGACTTTTCTGTATAACCTACAGAAGCCACTTCAGGTTGTATATAGATACAAGAAGGTAGATTATTGTAATCCAACGGGTCAGGTGTAAGTCCTGCTATTTTTTCTACACAGACTATACCTTCTGCTGATGCTACATGGGCCAAGGCAGGCCCTTTGACAAGATCTCCAATAGCATAGACACCATTGCAACTGGTTTTATAATAGCCATCCACTGCAATCTTATCTGCCTCCATCAGTACGCCATTTTCTTCTAAACCTATATTTTCTACATTCGGTTGCACGCCAATAGCCGAAAGTACCAGCTCGCTTTCAACTTGTAAATCACCAGATGGAGCAGTAATATGTGCTACGGTACCACTTTTTAAGCGATCTACTTTAGTTACTTCTGAAGCTGTATATACCTGTATCCCTTTTTTTGTAAAAGATTTTAGAATGTATTTGGAGATTTCTTCATCTTCCAATGGCAATAAAGAGGAATTATACTCTACCAAAGTAACCTTTGTACCTATGGTATGGTAAAAGTAGGCAAATTCACATCCAATGGCTCCTCCTCCTACAATCACTATAGAGTTAGGTTGTGTCGTACGCGAAAGTGCCTCTCTATAACCTATAATATGCGATCTATCGATAGATAAATGGGGCAACTGACGACTCCTTGCACCAGTTGCCAAGATAATATGTGGCGCACGGTAAAAATGGGTAGCACCTGCTGATATGGTAACAGAAACAGTACCAGCAGGGAGTAACTTACCACGCCCTTCTAAAATAGTAATTTTATGCTTTTTAAAAAGATGGTGGATGCCCTTAGACATAATAGCTGAGACATCCCGACTACGTTCTATAATAGCTTGAAAATTGGGTCTTGCTTTTATTACTTCAATACCATAAGCGGTAGCATGGTTACAGTAATCAAATACTTGTGCACTTTTTAATAATGCTTTTGTAGGAATACAACCCCAATTTAAACAAACGCCACCAAGGGCTTCTTGTTCTATAACTGCGACCTGCATACCCAACTGAGCCGCTCTAATAGCGGCAACATAGCCACCTGGACCACTTCCGATGACGATAAGATCGTATTCTTGACACATATGTATTGTTTACTTTAGGGATATAGGTAAAAAATGATAGCTACTGGTATGGTAGGTCATTATGTTATCCATCCACTAATCTATTATACCGAATTGTTCCTTGATGGTATGAATGGCTTGATGGTTTTCTGCCATAATCATCAGCAAGTCAAAAGGAGCAATAACGGTATCACCTCTTGGAATTAGATGTACACCATTTCGTTTGATAAGCACAATCAATGCATTTTCTGGAAAACTCAACTGTACGATTTTTTTACCAATAGCCGGAGCATCTTGGGAAACCATTACTTCTATTAGCTCACTGTTTACTTCTTTGGATAACTGAATAGTAGGTTCATGTTTGTGGACGGTTGGTGCTTCTAATTGTAGCCACTTGGCAAGAGGCGAAAGGGTGGTGCCTTGAAATAAGATAGAAGTAAGCACAATAAAAAAGACAATATGGTAGATAATATCTGCTTGGTGAATATTATCTAACAATGGATAGGTAGCAAAAACAATAGGAACAGCTCCTCTAAGCCCTACCCAAGAGATAAAAATCTTGTGGCTTACATTTAATGTTTTAGAAAAAAACAATGAAACAAAGACACTCAACGGACGGGCTACAAACATTAAAAAGATGGAAAGCAACAGGCCAATCCCAGCTATAGGTAGAAGTTTATGGGGGTAGACCAACAGCCCAAGCATAATAAACATAATAATTTGCATCAACCAAGAAATGCCTTGACAAAATTGAATAATGCTCTTTTTATGTGGGAAATCTTTATTGCCTAAGATTAATCCAACCAGGTAAACCGCAAGAAAGGCATTGCCATGCAAAAAGTGAGTGGCTGAGTAAGTAAAAATAACTACCGCCAACATTAAACCTGGGTAAAGCGAACGATTGGAAAGACGCAAGTTATCGAGCAATATCAGCATGATTTTACCTACTAAAAGGCCCGCTAGCCCTCCTACGACCATTTCTTGAATAAAGATACCGATCGCTTGCATGGGTCCAATAGCTTGTTTGTTAAGCAGCAACGTTTTAAACAAAAACATTAAAAACCAAGCCATCGTATCATTACTCCCCGATTCTAATTCCAACATCGGACTAAGATTGGCTTTGAGGTGCATATTTTTAGCCCGAATGATCGCAAAAACTGCAGCTGCATCTGTAGAGGCAACAATCGAACCCATCAGTAGCCCTTCTAATAAAGTGAATTGTATATTACCCCCCCAAAAGTTGGTAAGCGCCCAAATAAATAGTCCGACACTAAAAGTAGTAATTAAAATACCTACAGTTGCCAGTAATATACCATTCCAAAGAATAGGGCGTATATGCTTGTACTCGGTTTCTATGCCTCCTGTAAAAAGAATTAAACTTAGGGTAACAGCACCCAATAATTGGGCAGCTATAGGGTTATGAAAATCAATATTTCCTAATTTTTCATGACCGGCAGCCATGCCTACCAATAAAAAAATAATCAATGCTGGAATACCTAATCTGGTAGATAACTTGGTAATGACAATACTCAAGAAGAGTAAAAAAGAACCGGCAATCAGCAAGCTTTCTGGAACTAAATGCATAAATTTCTAAATTAAAACACACAAGGCTAAAGCGATAAACGACAACAGGCATACAGAGGTATGCTGTACAATGTTTTTTGAAATTAACGTAAATTTACATAAAAATTAGTGCATCATAGGCTACTATATTAGATAAATAATCTATGTATGGCTACTTTTATGATAGATCTTAACCTTTAACTTAGCAAAAAATTAAGCTTTATAGGCTACACCAAACCATCGTATGCGTTATTTTATATACATATCCTATTTTGGTAAAGCGTATAGTGGCTGGCAAATTCAAAAAAATGGGCCCTCTGTGCAACAAGTAGTGGAAACGGCACTGGGTAAGCTACTATCTACAACTATTGCTATTTCAGGCAGCAGTCGAACCGATAAAGGGGTCCATGCCCTGCAACAAGTCGCCCATTTTGACCACATACCGCCTATAGACCTTGCTGATTTGACCTATAGGCTTAATAGGGTTTTGCCATCTGATATCAGCATTACAGCTATTCGCCCTGTAGCATCGGATGCACATGCCCGTTTTGATGCATGTTACCGTAGGTATGCTTATACGATAGTCACCCAAAAAGATCCTTTTTATAGGGAACAATCGGTTTGGCTACGCCGTATGCCACCACTTGACTTATTAAATCAGCTTGCAGCTTTATTTTGTTTACAATCGGATTTTGCATTTTTTAGTAAAAAAACTGATGACGTAAAAACATTCGTATGCAATGTAGAAGAGGTTTTTTGGTTGCAGATGGATCACAAAATTATTTTTCAGATAAAAGCGAATCGTTTTCTACGCGGTATGGTTCGCACCATTGTAGCTACGATCCTGAAAGTAGCAACTGGTAAAATGGATATAGCCACCTTAAAAGAACTGATTCGGCAGAAACCTAGGGTACGCCCTACGCTTGCCTTGATGCCACCAGATGGGTTAACATTGGTGGAAGTAGGGTATCCAGAAAAATTATTTATACAAACCAATGAATCATAACCAAGATCCTATTGTAGCACTTGCTACACCACAAGGGGTGAGTGCCATTGCAGTAGTACGGCTATCTGGACAGGGTGTTATTGGCATCGTCAACCAAATATTTCGGGGCAGTGACCTGACCCAACAAGCTTCTCATACCATTCATTTCGGGGTCATTCAAAAGGGTGCAACTAAAATTGATGAAGTACTGGTTTCGATTTTTATAGCCCCTCATTCTTTTACCAAAGAAGATGCGGTAGAAATTTCTTGTCATGGAGCTCCCTTTATTGTCACAGAAATGATACAACTGCTTGTAGCACAAGGTGTCCGGATAGCTGAACCAGGTGAATTTACCAAGAGAGCCTTTTTAAATGGTCGGTTTGACTTGGCACAAGCAGAGGCGGTAGCCGACTTAATTACAGCGGATAGCACACTAGCCCATCAAACGGCGCTTCATCAAATGCGGGGTGGTTTTTCTTTAGCTTTAGAAGGATTACGTAAATCGTTGCGCCATTTTGCAGCTATGTTGGCACTAGAACTCGATTTCGCAGAGGAAGATGTAGCCTTTTTAGACAGAGCAGATTTAAAAAAATTGGCCGATGCACTTATTGAAACCTTAGAGAGGCTGATAGATAGTTTTCAAATGGGGAATGTCATAAAACAGGGGGCTTCTGTAGTGATTGTTGGCAAACCCAATGTAGGCAAATCAACATTATTGAATAGATTATTGGAAGAAGAACGGGCCATTGTTTCCCCTATAGCAGGTACTACACGGGATACCATTGAGGGAACGTTACACTTAGGGGGTATACGGTTTAGGTTTATAGATACAGCTGGTTTACGAGAAACGACCTCAGATGGCATAGAAGCGACAGGCATCGAACGGACCAAAAGACAATTAAGCAAAGCCTTTGTAGCGCTCTACTTGGTAGATCTATCGAATACGAGTTTTAGACAAGCAGAGGAAGATCTGATTGCCTTGGGGTTAGAAGGATTCCCATTACTTAAAGTTGGCAACAAAATGGATCTTGTGCCATCTGGTGATCTAACACCATTTAAAGGGTATTTGTGGATTGCTGCCCAAACTGGTAAAGGTATAGGGCCACTTAAAGATCAACTTTTGAAACAGATCGCACAAAAGCCCACCGATGGAATTGGCACTATTGTGGTCAATGCACGCCACTTCGATCGGTTACAAAAAAGTAAACAAGCCCTAGAAGCAGTTATAATTGGGCTGGAGCAAAAACGATCGAATGAGTTACTAGTTGTAGATCTAAACAGTGCCCTACAGGCACTAGGAGAAATTACGGGAGAAATTACGACAGAGGAAGTGCTGGGCGATATTTTCTCTAAATTCTGCATTGGGAAGTAGCAGATTTTTTCATTTATGCCAATGGATTAGGCTCTGCCGCGTCTATCGTTGATTTTGTATAGATCTCTCCCTAGTATTAAATTTTAGATATTATGCGGCCATAAGTTTAGCAAAGTTCTCAAAAGTAGATACCTGTTTTTTAGCTCGGATTATTTGTCCTTTTTGAATGATTTTAATATTTTCTATTCCTGTAATGGTAATGTTAGCAGCATGGAAGATAACATTTGTTTTAAACAAAGGTGATAGAACGCATCTATCTACTCTAATACTTTTTCAATAGAATCGTTCCAACGTTCTATCTTTTCTATCAGCTGATTGGTTGTTGTACCAGCGGCTTCTTGCATTTTTAAATAGGCTACTAAGCAATCAAATGCTACCATAGCTAGCAGGTCTTGCTGATCGTGAATGCCAAGTTTTTTTTGATATCCTCTAATCCGTTCTGTTAAGATACTACCCGCCCTTCTTACAAAGGTTTCATCTTCTGGTTGTATCTTCATAGGATAGATTCGGTCACTGATTTTAATTTTTATAGAGAGTGATTCCATGGTGTTACACTTGTTCAAAATAGGCCAAACAGAGATCTATTTCTTTAATATACTGATTAATCTGATGGACTAAATTATGTCCCAATCGAGGGGAGTCATGGGTTGCTGTAGGTGCATTAGGGTTTCTTTTTGACGCTTCCAGTAAAGACTTTAATGCTTCATTTTCTTCTGTTAAATGTACAATTTGTTTTTGGTAGTTTCCATGCAGTTGTAATAGCTTTGCAACTGTTTTTTCAAATCGTGCTATAATGAGGTGATCCTCTTTAGATGAATTATCTTCTAATAATGACATGCAGTTCACGTTCAAAAGCTTGCATCAGTTGATACATAATTTGATCAATACTTTTGTCATCTAATGTCTTCTCAGTATCTTGTAGGGTAAAACTAATGGCATAAGCCCTTTTATTTTCTTGTAAACTTGGCCCTTCGTAGACATCAAAAAGATGGATGGATTGAATATTTTTATGCCCCTTCCTTAAAATTAAATCTTTTATGTCTTGGAAACAAATTGCCTTATCTACTATCAACGATAGATCTCTGTTAACGGCAGGAAATTTAGAAATAGGTTGATAAATTTTATGTAGTCTACTGATCTTTAACAGTTGATTCCAACAAATATCTGCAAAGAAAATAGGTTGCTCCAACGAAAAATAATTTGTAATAGATGGCTGAACCTGGCCAAAAGTTGCCACTACTTTACCACTGTCTACGACTTCAACGCCTTGTGTATAGAATGGGTGGTTAACTGCTTTGTAGGATAGATCCATAATACCCAACTTTTGTACAAGTTGTTCTATAGTAGCCCGAACGTTTTGTAACGTTATAGGCCTTACCTGGCTTATCTGATTAAGCAGTTCTACTTGCCCAGTCAACCAAAGGGCTAATCTTTTTTCTTCATTATATGATGTGCCATCTTGGTGATAGATCGTACCCAATTCAAATAGTTGTAAATCGTGGTGACGACGTGCAAGATTGTAAGCGATCACTTCTAGTCCACTAAAGAGCAAACTAGACCGTAATGCATTGGTAGATGCACTCAGTGGATTAAGAATAGAGATTGTTTTTGGGGTAGCTCCTATACTTGTATAAGCTTCTTTGGTTAAAGAATTGGTGCATATTTCATAATAGCCATTGGATACCAAAATTTTTCTAATTTCTTCTGCCACTTTATGGGTCTTATCTATTGTACTTTCAGGAGCGAAACAAGCAGCAGGTAAATGGTTAGGAATGCGGTCATAGCCATATATTCGTGCAATTTCTTCAATCAGATCAGCTTTTCTGGTTACATCTACTCTGTAAGGTGGTACCTTTGCAGTAAACCCCTGCTCAGTTTCTGCTTCAATAGCTATTTCTAAGTCTGTTATAATTTGTTTAATGGTAGTTGGCTGAATTGCTTTACCCAAACATCGCGTAATCTCTGCATAAGCAATAGGAATATTGAAATGGGCTAATGGGGTTGGATAATATTCTACTACGTCACATGCTTCTGCAGACGGGATCAGTTCTTGCAACAATAGTACTGCTCTTTTTAGCGCATAAAGGGGAAGATTGGGATCTGTCCCACGTTCAAATCGAAAAGAAGCATCCGTTTTAATATGATGGTGCTGCGCTGCACGACGTATAGCGGTTGGATGAAAATAAGCGCTCTCTATAAAAACATGTTGGGTGGTTTCTGTAATACGTGTCTTGTATCCGCCCATAATGCCAGCCATTGCTATAGGACCCACTTCATCGCAAATCATTGGTTCATGACCAGCCAGTGTTCTGGTTATTCCATCTAATCCTGTAAATAAAGTACCTGGAGGACATAGCTGAACCATCAGCGACTGACCGATGATGGTATCATAATCAAAAGCATGTAAGGGTTGGCCCAATTCATGCAATACAAAGTTGGTTACATCTACTAGATTATTAATTGGTTTTACACCAATGCGCAATAACCTAGTACGCAGCCATTCGGGAGAAGGTTGAATGGTGTTATTTTTAACCAAGAGTCCTGTATAACGTGGACATAGTACAGGATCTATATGATCTATTTTTAATGGCCGATCAGATCGTACAGTGTGAAAATCCTCGATGGAAGGAAGCGTTGTAGGAAGGTGTAAAATAGCTTTTAGCTCTCTGGCTATACCTAGGTGTGAGCAAGCGTCTGCTCGATTGGGTGTAATTTCGATTTCTAAAATTTCATCTACTAGATCTTTAAAATAATCTTTGGCCGGCGTTCCGGCAGGTAACATAGTGGACAATACGATAATACCAGCATGTGCTGGTCCGATGCCAATTTCATCTTCTGCACAAATCATTCCTTCAGACCAGACCCCTCTAATTTTAACGTTTTTAATTTGCAAAGGGGTTTGGTCTACATAACTGTAAATGGTACTACCGACTGGTGCGACCACTACCTTCTGACCAGCTTCTACATTAGGGGCACCACAAACAATAGTGCACGGTCTATCTGATCCAATATCCACTAAGGTTTGCTGTAATCTATCTGCATTAGGATGGGGTAGGCATGATCGCACTTCACCTATTATAAGCCCCTCCAAACCACCCTTAATGGTGGGGTGTATGTGTACTACTTCTAACCCCCTTTGGGTTAAAAGAGGTGCCAATTCTAAAGCGCTTAATGAAAAATTTATATAAGACTTTAGCCAATTTAGTGATATCTTCATAATGCGTAATCAATCCATTCATGATTATGTAGCCATCATTCCACGCTTCTGTATAACCATTTGGTTTATTAGATAGGTTTGCGCTATTTTTAGATAGGCGCCTTTTGTAAAAAGAAACAAGTCTATCAATAGTTTGCCTTTAGTTTTGATGATTGACTCGTTTTAATAGCTGCACTGCATAAGCATCCCAATCATTAATAGGACTTCTAGCTATGCCAGAATCCATAGCAGCATGTGCAACAGCTATAGAAACGGTAGAGAGTAAACGGGTATCCATCGGTTTGGGGAGTATGTATTCTTTACCAAAATGGATGGTTTCACCATAGTATTTACGAATACCAACGGGGACCTCTTCTTGTGCCAGTTTTTGAATAGCTTGTACAGCAGCTTGTTGCATGGCTCCATTAATAGCAGAAGCACCTACATCTAAAGCACCCCTAAAAATGTAAGGAAAAGCAATTAAGTTATTTACTTGGTTCGGGAAATCGCTACGTCCTGTGGCAAAGATAACATCTGGTCTAGTAGCCATAGCATCTCGGTAAGAAATTTCTGGTAAAGGATTGGCTAATCCAAAAATAATAGGATCCTTAGCCATTCGCTCTATACTTTGGCTCATTAATATGTTCCCAGAAGAGAGTCCTATAAAAACATCTGATCCGATTACTGCATCATGTAAGGTATGCACGGGGCGGTCTGTAGCAAAAGGTGCTTTAATAGGAGTAAGTGTATCACTACCCCGACGAATCACTCCTTGTCTATCACACATAACAATCTGCGCCGGATTGGCGCCTAAGGCAATCAAAAGTTTTGCCGTTGCAATGGCTCCTGCACCAGCTCCACTAAAAACGATTTGTATCTCTGTAATATCTTTATTTGCAATTAATAAGGCATTTAATAAAGCAGCCGCTACCACAATAGCCGTAGCATGTTGGTCATCATGCATAATCGGTATATCCAATTGATCTATTAAAGATTCTTCAATCTGGAAGCATTCAGGTGCTTTAATATCTTCTAGGTTAATGGCACCAAAAGTAGGCGCCAATGCTTTAATAACCTGTATCACTTCTTCAGGAGCAGTTGCATCAATTTCGACATCAAAAGCATCCACACCAGCAAACCTTTTTAAGATCATTGCCTTTGCTTCCATAATTGGTTTAGCGGCTAAAGGTCCGATATGTCCATAACCTAATACAGCTGTACCGTTGGATAGCACACCTACCAAGTTGCCTTTATTGGTATATTGGTAAATACGGTCACTACAGGCAGCAATTTCTTCGCAAATTACACCGACACCAGGTGTATAAGCTGTAATGATATCACGAGGTGTATGAAGGGATTTGGTGACACAGGTACCTATTTTACCAGCAGGAAATTGGGCATGATAGGCTAAAATTTGTTCCTTAGTAACAGCTGTTTTATTCATAATATTTCGATATTTAGGTAAAAAATCTTGGACATATTAACGTAAATATTTGCTTGCTAATCAGTAGCAGATACATCAAGTTACCATTTTTAAATTATTTATACTAAAAGTTGCTGTATGAATCAATGGCTTAGTTTATAGTGTAGTTGTTTGCTCCGCAATTGTCCACAAGCGGCGTCAATATCTGTACCATGTTCTCCACGCACGATTGCATAAATGCCCTGTGCACGCAGTGTAGAAATAAAATGATAAATGGTTTTGGGTAGACTGCGTTTGTAATGGCCTAATTCATTTACTGGGTTATAGGGAATAAGATTTACATGAATCAAGTGGCGTTGCTTGCGTGCCAAAATTAAATTGGCTAACTCAAAAGCACATGATTCTGAGTCATTCACATCTTTTAGTAGAATATATTCAAAAGTTAGGCGTCTATTTGTTTTTTCCAGATAGTAATCTATCGCTTCCATAAGTTTTTCTATGGGAATAGCTGTATTGAGCCGCATAATCCGTGTACGTAGTATATTGTTGGCTGCATGCAAGGAAAGGGCAAGATTCACCTGTAGACCTTCATCTGCAAAAGTTCTTATTTTGCGATCTAGTCCACTGGTAGAAACCGTAATATGTCGTGCACCAATAGCAAGGCCTTTTGCATGGTTGACAATATGTATGAAGCGCAAAAGATGATCATAATTATCGAATGGTTCTCCAATACCCATGACAACGATATGGCTAATTCTTTTTTGCCCAGGCGCTGTATCCAACTTTTTTTGCATATGGAGGAATTGCTCTACTATTTCGCCTGCTGTTAAATCTCTTTTCTTGGGTAGGAGACCGCTGGCACAAAATGTACAACCAATATTACAACCCACTTGTGTGGTAACACAAATCGATAGCCCATACCTATGTTCCATTAAAACTGTTTCAATTAAATGGCCATCATGCAGTTTCAGTAAACATTTAATCGTTCCATCCTTAGCATATTGAACCTTATCTTCTACTATGGAAGTCAATGAAAAGTGTTTATCTAGTAGCGATCGAGTGGTTACACTTAAGTCACTCATTGCACTAAAGCTATTGACCCGTTTTTGGTAGATCCATTTCCAAATTTGGCCACCACGGAAAGGTTTTTCACCCTGTTCTGTCAACCAAAGTATCAATTCTTTTTCAGTTAAATTATAGATAGATGGTTTGGACAAACAGCTGCTTAGAGGTGCTGACATAAAATTGGTTAAAATAAAGTATTAAAATTATATAGCATACTAGTATATTGTTATAATGCGCAAATAAGCACTAGAAAAAAATTTAATGGTTTGGAAATATTTTATTCAAAATATGATACATGCATATGATGACCAATAGACTTAAGCTGCTAAAACCATCGTTAAGCTTTGCTTCTTTAGAAGAAACAATCTTATTTAGCCATTGCCATGGGATAGGTAAATAGTAAAAAGTGGAGTAGATTTACAGCAAAATGGACGATCATCGCGCATACTACTTTACCTGTTTTGTAATAGGCATATCCATATAAAAAACCAGCTATAGCCGCGAGTCCCATATAGATAAGACCTCCTTTAAAATGTACTATGCCAAATAGGAATGAAGCGAGTATAACGGCCCATAATCCATTGTGCACGCCATAACGGGTTAACCCATTTTGAATGGCTCTTTGTAAACAACCACGAAAAAGTACTTCTTCTGTCAGACAAACTAAAAAAAAATTATGCATGATCCATATCCACAGTATATTGGTCAGGCAAGGATCAAATAATATAAGGCCACTTAGATAACCGAGTATAAAAATAAATGGAATAGAGCATATATAGGGAACAATGGTATATTTCATGAGCTGTTGACAGCTCAGGTTATTATTTTTTTCTAAAGTAGATAGGTCACTCATACAATAAACCATTAGCACAACCATAGGCTGATCAAAGTTTAAATGCATTGAAAAGGGTATAGATAATGTGGATAGTTTTGATTCATGGACCACCCATAAATTCAAAAACCCTGGGAGATAATGAATCATAGCTGCTACTATAAATGTATATATTATTATACACAATAAAGTCTTTAGGAACTTGTTCAGTAGAAAATTTAAATATATATAATTAAGAGTGGTAAATAGCGCTAAAAAAAAGATACCGATGCTATTTATTACACCTTGGTACCACGCTACTAAATTTGTAGCGATTATCCATAGGTAGATAGGTCTGCTTTTCTTACAAAATAAAGCTACCACTATGGTACACATTAAAAGCAGGTAGGTAGCGTTCATTTGATATATGCCATTTAGCCTACCTACACATTAAAACGAAAAAGGATTACATCACCATCCTGGACTATATAATCTTTACCTTCTATGCGTAGCTTTCCCGCTTCACGACAACCATTTACACTTTTATAGGTTTGATAATCTTCAAAAGCAATAACCTCTGCTTTAATAAATCCACGTTGAAAGTCTGTATGAATTACGCCTGCTGCTTGAGGTGCTTTCGTGCCATTTTGAATAGTCCATGCCCGTACTTCTTGTGGGCCTACTGTAAAATAGGTAATAAGCTGAAGCAACGAATAGGCTGATTGAATAAGCGTGTCTAATGCAGATGCTTTAAGTTTGTATGTTTGTAAGATAAAATCTTTTTCTTCACCACTTAATGCGTTAAGTTGTATTTCTAATGCAGTTGAGCCTACAATCATCTTACTATTTTCTTCGGTAACAGCCTCTTGTAGGGAAGACAAGTGAAGGTTCTTGTGGCCAAGTATGGTGGCCTCATCTACATTGGCAAAGTAAATAACAGGTTTTGACGTAAGTAGCTGCCAATCATCAATCAATGGCTGATCTGCTGCTGTTACGCGAATATCTCGTGCATTACGGCCTTGTTTAAGTGCTGTTAAAAATAGATTCAATAGCTTATAGCCATCTTGTGAAGCTTTTGATGGATGTTTAGCAAACTGCTCCATTTTATTTAACCTTTTGGTTAAGCTATCGATATCCTTGCACCGTAGTTCATGGTCTATAATTTGTTTGTCAAAAACAGGATCTACACCACCAGCTACATGTAATACATCTTCATCCTCAAAACACCTGATCACATGTACAATTGCATCCACTTCGCGAATATGGCTAAGGAATTTATTACCCAACCCTTCTCCTTGATGGGCATCCTTTACCAATCCAGCTATGTCTACAAACTCTATAATAGCAGGTATACTATTTTTAGATTTTGCCAGTCTAACAAGGAGGTCGATACGTGGGTCTGGCACCATTACCATACCTAGATTAGGCTCTATGGTACAAAAAGGAAAGTTCGCAGAAGCTGCATTCCCATTTGATAAACCATTAAATAACATAGATTTGCCTACATTGGGCAACCCAACAAGTCCACATTTTAAAGCCATGGATCAATGTATAAAATCAAAAACTTTAATATGACGGCTATCAGCATCCTAAATGTGTCTTAATTTGATGTGAATAGCTTATTTGTTTGGATTTTCTTCTGTATTCCGATCAAATTGATCGAATGCATAGTCCGCCATTAGCGTAGTTTTAAGGTGATCAACTACTTCATTAAGTGCACGAATAAATTTATTTATATCTTCTTTATATAAAAAAATTTTATGCCTTTCGTAAGCCATGCCATCTGTTTCTGCTCTTTTCTTACTTTCGGTGATGGTAAGATAATAGTCTTTGCTTCTGGTTGACTTTATATCAAAGAAATAAACTCTTTTTCCTGCATTTACTCTTTTGGAATAAACCTCATCTAATCCTCTGTGTAATTCCACTGTATAGTTAATTTATATATAAAATTATATATCCTGGTTCTGGCGACACGTTTTAATGCCCATGTAAAAAATTCTTTTTTTCTAGCAATCTTTCTTTTGTTTCTGGGTGATCTAGATCTAATACGCAACAGTCTACTGGGCAAACTGCTGCACATTGGGGTGTTTCATGAAAACCAACACACTCTGTACACTTGTCTGTAACAATATAAAAGGTATCATCTGTGTAGGGTGGTTGTGGCGTGGTTGCATCCAATAACGTTCCCCCTACCTCCACGCTTTTCAACTGCGTACCTTCAGCCCATTTCCAATCTGCTCCACCTTCATATATTGCAGTATTAGGGCACTCAACTGCACATGCACCACAATTAATACATGCTTCTGTTATCCGTAAAGCCATATTGCTAAAACTATTTTATAATACTTGCTAAATTAATAGAAATAAAAGATTGCAGCAAATTCTTATGTAAGGTTTGTATGAATAATTTTAAAGATCTAAGCCGATTTTTAAAATTTCCAATTCAATGATACCAGAGGGGGTATCGATTTGAGCAGTCTCAGATACCTTTTTACCTAATAGCCCTTTGCCCATAGGGGATTCAACAGAAATCTTACCCTGCTTTAGATCAGCTTCACCCTGAGAGACAAGCATAAAAACAGATTCTGTACCTGTTTTTTTATTCCTAACCCGTGTTTTAGAGAGAATAGAAACGCGAGATAAGTCAATTTCATCTGCTTGTAGTACTCTAGCATTGGCCACCAAAGTTTCTAAAGCAGCAATCTTTGCTTCTAATAATCCTTGTGCATCTCTAGCAGCATCATATTCGGCATTTTCACTTAGATCTCCCTTTTTATGAGCTTCTGCCAAGTCATTGGCCACCCGAATGCGCCCTTCGCTTTTTAACCAAATTAGCTCTTTCTTCATGCGCTCTAATCCTTCTTCTGTATAATAGGTCATCGAGGTTCTATGTTTTATGGTTTTAATTATTTTTTACAACGCAAATTGTTCGATTGCTTTAAAAAAACACTATTTCTAGTATGTTTAATACATTCATGCTAGTACTGCTTATTTATCAAAGAACTATAGACAAAAATAGGAGTAGGAAGGCAATGCATAACATGTTAAATTTATACCCAGCAAGGATGGGTATGACTACAACGCCCCAATGCATACCTACGGAGAGTAAGGCAAGGAGTACTGCTAAAAATCTTCCAATTGCTTTGATATTACCTTTCATCTTGATTCGTACTTACAAAAATTATACAGTCAGGTTTTACCCAATTTTTTTATTGTTCTGCATATACACACATTAGCACAAAAAATAACAGTATTTTTGGCTACTTGGTAGCAATTAGTAATATTGTCAAATTAACTTGGTTGGGAAGCCGTACAATATGGCTGTTTGCTGTCGGCATGGCCAAAGCTCTAATATAAAAAATAAAAGAATAAAATTAATAGTTGTATCGCATCTATGGTTGATTTTGTATAACGCGCTCTTTTCTCTTATATTTTAGGTATTATGGGGCGGTAAACTGCTACAGGTGTGAAACAAATAACATAATAAAATCAAATACATAGAAATAAAATTAATATTTTCTTGTCCTAATTTTTCTGTCCGCTACATCCTTTTTAAATGAATATCAAAGGATATTTTTAATTTTTTCGTAAGCTTCTTCTAATTCAGAGACGGTGGTGGAATAGGGCGGTAACAGGTAAACAGCATTACCAAGCGGCCGGATCAAAAGTCCTTGTTCTAAACATTTTCTTTTGAAGGTTTGTGCATTGCCTACATCAAATGCGGCTATTGTACCGGTAATACGTTTATGTTTTGCTGGTAAATTGACTATTTCTTTTGTATGTGTATGATGAATGGCTTGAATGGATTGCATAGTACTTGGTTGCATCAATAAGTCCAAAGAAGCAATGGCCGCTGCACAGCCTAAAGGATTCGCTGTATAAGAATGGCCATGCGCAAAAGATTTGTTAAGTGGCTCATCCCAAAATGCTTTATAAACTTTTTCTGTCGTAATGGTTAAAGCAAGGGGTAAAAAGCCTCCTGTTAATCCCTTAGCAAGACATAGAAAATCTGGTATAATGTTAATCTGTTCGAAACAAAAGTAGGTACCGGTACGGCCAAAACCGGTCATTACTTCATCAAAAATTACTAAGATTTCATAGTTCTGTACCAAGTGAACGATCTGTTCAACAAAGGCTGGACGGCACATCTTCATCCCGTTTGCCCCCTGTATTAAAGGCTCTAAAACCAATGCAACAATGCGATCACCACTGGTACTTAAATGGGAGGCCAATACTTCAAGTGCATAGGCTTCTTTACTTTGCATGGCTTCATCTCCATCCCAAGTTGCAGGAAAAGGAATCGTTAAAACGGAAAAAAATAGATCTGAAAATAGTGTATGAAAACCAGATTTTACCCCTATACTCATTGCGCCAAATGTATCGCCATGATATCCACCATCAAAACTTAAAAAGATGGTTCTTGTAAGTACACCTTGATTGCGCCAATATTGATAAGCCATCTTTAGTGCTACTTCAACCGCTGTAGAACCATTATCTGAAAAAAAGAATTTGGAAAACCCTGGTAACAAAGGCTGGAGCTTTTCACAAAGCTGTACCGCAGGTTCATGGGTAAATCCAGCAAAAATCACATGTTCTAAAGTCATGCTTTGCGCATGTATAGCTTTGACTATATCGGGATGCGCATGACCATGTAAATTTACCCACCAACTAGAGATAAGATCTAAGTATGGTGTATCATCTGTATCATACAGATAAGACCCATAGCCCCTTTTAATGGCAATAGGCGGTTCAGCTGTTTTTTCTTGCGTAAATGGATGCCATATCAGTTTGCGATCTCTGTCCTTTAGATGCATAGTTTAAAAATAGTTTGTAATGGATCAGAAAAGGGTACTTCTATTAAGTGTTTTTGGGTTATATGGGCTAATCTAGGGATAGATGCCAGCACTTGCGTTTTACCATAGGATTCGATTGTTTGAAGATTATCTTGATGATATGGCCCATTTAAAATTATGCCTAGTACAGGTATGTCCCTTGCACGCAAGGCTTCTAAACTTAACAATGTGTGGTTAATAGTGCCAAGCGTAGACCGAGCTACTAAGATGACCGGTATCGCAAACTGCTTTATTAGATCAACCATAAGTATATTTTCATTAATTGGAACAAGAATGCCTCCAGCACCCTCTATAATTAAATGGTTGACTTTAGGTAACTCTATCTTGTTGATGTCAATTTCCTTGCTTTCCATTGATGCAGCCAAATGGGGGGATAATGGCGCTTTAAAGAGAAATGCTTCTTTATAGACATCGGTTCCTGTTAATTGATTGACTGTATAACTGTCTCTACCTAAAATAGCTCCGGTTTGAATAGGCTTAAAATAAGCGTATCCAGTATGTAGACAAAGCCAGCTACTTACAATGGTCTTACCAACATCTGTATCTGTTCCGGTGATAAAGATTTTCATCTACTTAAAATGCAAAAAAATACTTTATACGTGACCTTAATTTTATCTCTATACATGTTAATAATCCTTTTTAAATCAGCTATCGTAATGTGCTGGTGGCTGTAATTTGCGCCTAGTGCCTTTAAGTATCTCATAAAGTCGGCTGCGCTTGAAAAAACTACATCAAAGGCACATACATCGCAAAAGTATTTACTTGGCTCTAAGGAACCTATATAATGCTCTAATGCTGGTCTAGATGGATACCGATGGATGGGTGTAGTCAGAGAGGCATCTATAAAGATTTTAGACCATTCACTAAATGTACCATCGAGTAAACATGAAAAAGCAAAAAAACCTGATTTTTCGTAAAACTTTCTTATGGTTCTATATAAATCGTCTACCCATTGTAGTGCCAAATTGGAGATGATAAGATCATGAAAATCGAAATCTTGTACTTCCATATCACCTAAAATATAGCTGACCCTTTTACTGGGTAGTTTCTTTTTTGCTTTATCAAGCATATTAAATGATAGGTCATTTAAAGTAAACTTGCTTTCAGGAAAAGCATACAATAATATTTCTGGAATATATCCAGTACCTGTACCCAAATCTAAAATAGTATCTGGATGACATGTAGGAAAATGCTTTTTCAAGCAACCAACTAACTGTGTAGCACATTTTTTTTGAATAGAAGCAACTGCATCATAAGATGCGCTTGCGCTGTTAAAGTTGCGTTGTATGTATACTTTGGCCAATTCTATCTAAAAAATTTATAATTTGCTGATATATAAAATGACGCTCATATAGGCCTAAGCAATGATGACCTTTGTGATGCACTATAACTTTAACATATTTACTTAATTTACTAAAATTATCATATATAAGGGGTGGAGGTACAATAGAATCATTTTTTGCACCTATTATCAATAGTGGTATAGATGGGAATGGATGTGTAGTAGTGAGCAATGCCAAATCTTGGATCAACTTTGTTGTATTAAAACTTTTGGGAAAGGTATAATCTAGTCCACAACGTTTATGGAACGATGTCAATGTATCTATCGGATTGCGGTGAAAATAGTTGAAGATGGTTTTAAGTTCTAACCTTCTTTTTTTTTGCAATTGTGGATCAAATCCTAAAAAGTTTATAAAAGCCTGTATCCCAATAAGTGCCGTAAATTTCACCTTTAGGGAAGCCAATTTTATAAATCCAAGGGAATGACCCACACCAATAAATGGCTGATCAGTCGGAAGGTCTATTTTTTCATTTCCAAAATAACCAAGGTCTAAAGAATGGCAGCCAACGGTAGGAAAGTATTCTTTTATAAGTGGCTCAAAAAACTGCTGATCAAATCCCCAACCATGACAAAATATAAAAAGTGGTTTCATACTTGTTTAAGTATATCTACTAAATAGTCTAAATCCTGATCACTGTGACTTGTATTAAGTGCAATCCGTAATCTTGAGGTACCAGGTGGAACAGTAGGTGGACGTACCATAGAAACAACCAATCGATGTTTTAAAAGCTGCTCTTTTACATAGATGGCATGGCGTTCATCCCCTATAATAATTGGTATAATATGGGTGATTGAATGACCTATGTTAAATCCAAGGTGCTGCAATTTTCTCCTGAGTTTTTCAGCTTTAAAATATAAATTTTGACGTTGAGCAGTATAATGCCTTACTAAGTCCCAAGCTTTAGATGCGGCTCCAATTACCATTGGAGAAAGGGCAGTCGAGTAGATAAACCCTGGACATTTATTAATTAAGTACTCCTTTAGGATATTGGCACAAGCAACATATGCACCAAAGCACCCCAAAGCTTTACTGAAAGTGCCTAATACTAAATGGGGAATTTCTGCAAGGTTAATATGCGTGGATAATCCATAGCCATTATGGCCAATCATACCCGTTGCATGTGCTTCATCTAAATATAGAAAAGATTCATTTTCTTTACTAATCGTAAAAATTTCATCTATCGGTACTATATCTCCATCCATACCAAAAATGGTTTCCGTAACGATAAACTTTGGCCTTTTGTCATCTTTGTGTTTGGTCAACAACTTACTTAAATGATCCATGTCATTATGTTGATAGCGTATAAGCTCAGCATGACTTAAAAATACAGCTTGATACAAACTTGCATGATTCAATTTGTCAAAAAAAACAATAGGTCGACTACCCCATACTGATGCATCTAATAGACTAGAAAGAACTGTTATATTAGCTTGAAAACCTGAATTAAAAATAAGACCTGCTTGCGTTTTTTTATCTTGGGCAATTTTATTTTCAAAAAGCTGAAATAGGCTTTTATTACCAGAGAGTAAACGAGAACCTGTAGCACCTACTCCAAACTCCTGTCCAGCAGATTGTGCTGCTAAAAATACTACTTTTGACTTACTGAGCCCAAGATAATCATTCGTAGAGAAATCAATGTGGTTTTTATCCAAATCTAATTGTAACTGTCTATATTTTTCTTTAGATTTTTGTTCATGAAGGTATTTATGATATAACTTGTACATAATTTTATCTAAAAAAATGTCAAAATAATGGTTCCAAAATGGACTTTTTCTGAGGTAGACAAAGTTTTTAGTCTTCCATTTCCAGAGTTAATGTATACAGCACAAAAAGAACATAAGCAACACTTTAATGCTAGTGAAATCCAAGTTAGTACGCTTTTAAGTATTAAAACAGGTAGTTGTCCTGAAAACTGCGCCTATTGCCCCCAATCGGCACACTATAACACTAGATTACAAAAAAAGTCTTTATCAACCATTGCAGAAGTAGTTGCAGCAGCCAAACGTGCAAAAGAAACGGGTAGCACCCGCTTCTGTATGGGTGCAGCCTGGCGTGGACCACGTGATCAAGATTTAAAAATTGTTTGCGAAATGGTTAAAGAAGTAAAAAAGCTAGGTCTTGAAACCTGTGTTACACTTGGTTTATTAAAAGATAACCAGGCTAATATGCTCAAAAGAGCTGGGTTAAATTTTTACAATCATAATGTGGATACTTCGGAAGCTTATTACGATAAAATTATAACGACACGTAGTTTTAAAGATCGTTTAAATACCCTAGAGCAGATCCGTAATGCAGACATTAAGGTCTGCTGCGGTGGCATTCTCGGTATGGGAGAAACAAATGAAGATCGCATAAAAATGTTGATCCTTCTTGCTAACATGGATACGCCACCAGAATCCGTTCCAATTAATATGCTGATGAAGATTCCTGGAACGCCTCTTGAGGATGTAGACAATATTGATCCGTTTGATTTTATTCGTACGATTGCAGTAGCACGCATCATGATGCCAACATCCTATATTCGTTTGGCAGCTGGGCGAGAGAAAATGTCAGATGAATTTCAAGCATTATGTTTTCTTGCTGGAGCCAATTCAATCTTTTATGGTGAAAAGCTACTTACTGCTCAAAATCCAATACCAGAACAAGATCATAATTTATTCCAACGGTTGGGATTGAAAAAAATGGTTATAAAGCCTATGGCAATAGATGCATAATGTTAAAATCACTGTAAAAATACAACATTAGAAAGATTCCTATTTGTTAGACTTGCTTGGAAAAACATAGTGGCACCAAAAAGGGTTCTCTCGCATCTATTTAAAAAAAGCATTAAGTTAGGGAGAGACCTATACAAAATAAACTACAGACACGACAGAACCATGCCTACTGCCCGTACATAAAACAATTGTCCGGAGACATGCCGCTTAAAGCCAAAATGCTTCCTGAGCAGTAAAAGTATACCTGAAATGGTCTTTAGATCCATAGGATCTGCATGATAAGATGCTTTACAGATATGGTCGTGGAATTGCATGAGTTTCATCATGGAATCTGCTTGCTCCTTAGGGGTAACAGGCGCTTCTATAGTTAAGGAATCTATAGGCAATTTAGCGGTCATTTTATTGAGGATATCCGTAATATCTATGGGCAGTACCATCAACATAGTAGGTTGTTTTTGGTCAAAAGCAGCTTCTAGATAGCCATAATGGGCACGGACTACACTAGATAGGGTATCCTGCTCCAGGTCTATAGATGGTGGGGCCTCTTTTTCTTTTTAGGTATCCATATAATCTATTTTATCTATAGCATTATGGCAACATACATAGGCCTGCTAG
>ANMQ01000002.1_pt1 | contig 27804 bp, 24 predicted proteins | sample 507748 | NCBI WGS metagenome assembly ANMQ01 (sample SAMN01728977, study PRJNA163505) | wasp metagenome | isolation source: Encarsia pergandiella - a minute parasitoid wasp | collected 2006-10 | reverse complement strand
AATTCTTTTACCACTTTTACATGACCCTCTTGTGCTGCTATATATAATGGAGTCCAACCATTGTTATGTTATAAATTCACCTGAATACCTTTATTGGCTAGTAATATTTTTACCACTTCTATATGACCTTTATAGGCTGCCGTATATAGTGGAGTCTCACCATTGTTATTTTGTAAATTCACCTGAATACCTTTATTGGCTAGTAATTCTTTTACTACTTCTACATGACCCTCTTGTGCTGCTATATGTAATGGAGTATCACCATCTTTATCTTTCGCATTTACATCAACCTCAGGTTTATTAAGTAAAGCTTCTACTGCTTGTACATCACCATTTTTAACTAGTACATGTAGCATAACATTCCTTTCTACTGGTGATAAATATGAATCAGCATAACCATAAATCGGAAGTGAAAAAAATAAAAGAACTCTATACAGTAGTAGGGATATGCTATAAGCGTTAATATACGCAATATGTTTTTTATACATCTATACAAAAATATTTAATATGGTAAGACGATAATTTATATAAACAATAAAGTATAGAAGTCAATATTTAATCTTATAGTCAGTACAAATTATAACTTATAGTTATCGTTTAAGTTTAGTGTGTCAGATTTTCTTTTAATATATGTGCTTTGGTTATATTTTTCAAATACTAATTTTTTACTATCCTCCCAAGTTTGTATACGTGTTTTACCATAACAATTGTAATAAACTTTTATTATCTTGTGGCCCATTGGTCAAAGCCTAAGAAGGATGATCCAAGGCAGCTTTTAATAACGTATTAGCCAGTGGTGCGTTGGCTTTTCCTTGACTATTTTTCATAATTTCCCCCATAAACATGGCCAGTAGCCCTGACTTTCCATTTTTGTAAGCTATTACTTTTTCTGGGTGCGCTGCTAATACCTCTGCAATAAGTGCTTTTAAGTTGGCCTCATCATTATCCTGTATCAGGTCTAGTTCCTCTGCAACTGCCATAGGCGTTATATCAGACTGTTGCAATAACAAAGGAAAGATTTGATTGGCCGCAATCGAAAAATGGACCATACCACTTTCTACCAATGTGATGAGTGCAACGAAACGGTCAACGGTAAGGGGCAATTCTTCCAATGGAAGCGACTGCTCATTAAGATAACCTTTTATAGGCCCCAATAACCAATTGGCTGCAGCCGTATAATGGTTAGTATGTTGACATAGTTCATCAAAGAATATGGCAAATGCTTTGTGCTCGGTAAGTACCGAAGCAGCATAATCAGAAAGACCGTATACCTCTCTAAATTTTTTAAAATAAGCTCTTGGCAACAAAGGCATCGTCTTGCGAATGCTTTCTATCCATTCTTTTGAAACCCATATAGGAGGGATGTCTGGTTCTGGAAAATAACGGTACTCACTGGCTGTTTCTTTGGCACGTAGGCTAATCGTTTCACCTGAAGCAACTTGAAAGTTTCGAGTCTCCGCTATCACTGGCTCACCCTTTTCTAACACCTCTATTTGACGTTCTATTTCATGGGCTATGGCAAGCTGAACATTACGCATAGAGTTCATATTTTTAACCTCTACTCTAGTGCCCAGTTGTTTAGATCCCTTGCGGGCTACTGAAATATTGGCATCACAACGTAAAGAAGCTTCTTCCATATTGCCATCACAGATATCTAAATACCGGACCAATTTTCGAATTTCATATAAAAACTGATAGGCTTCTTCTCCTGTTGTAATGGCTGGAGCGGTTACCAATTCTAATAAAGGCGTCCCTGCTCGATTATAATCCAACAAAGTAACCTCGTCAACCACACCATGTATAGATTTACCAGTGTCTTCTTCTAGGTGCATCCGTATAAGTGGAATGCTTTTCTCTATGCCTTCATTGGTATAAATGGTTACAAATCCACCTTGGCAAATTGGAGTAGTATCTTGTGTGATTTGAAAGCCCTTGGGTAAATCTGGATAGAAATAGCTTTTTCTAGAAAAAAAGTTTAAATCTGTAATCGTTGCACCACATGCCAACCCTAATTTTATAGCGTAGTCAAATGCTTTTTTATTTACTCTAGGCAATGTACCGGGATAGGCCAAAGTAATGGGACTAAGGTTGGTATTAGGAAGGGCACCATATTCAGCTCTATCTGAGGAAAACATTTTACTATGGGTGAGCAATTGAATGTGGATTTCCAGTCCAATCACTACTTGATACGGATCTTTGATGGTTTCATGCATAAGTTTATTATATGGTTTGATAGCTGTATGGCCATCTGAATCTATCAATTATTTTGCTTACAAAGTATAGGATAGCATCTATCCGCAATGATCGCATGATTTTTTACCAATGCTATTTTTTATTCCTTAGCATATGGGGTATGATCGATGGGTAGATGATACAAGTTATTCATAACGTTTTAGTTCAAATTTTTCTCCAAGATAAAGCCTACGCACCTGTTCATCTTCTGCCAATTCTTCTGCAGTGCCTGCTTTAAGCAATGCGCCAGCAAACATTAAGTAAGCTCTATTCGTAATGGAAAGCGTTTCATCTACGTTATGATCTGTAATCAACACGCCAATATTATTATGCTTAAGCTGGGCGATAAGCAGCTGGATTTCTTCTACAGCGATAGGGTCTACACCTGCAAAAGGCTCATCCAGTAAGACAAATTTAGGATCAGTAGCCAACGCTCTAGCTATTTCTGTACGACGCCGTTCCCCTCCAGAAAGTACATTACCTTTACTTTTCCGTATATGCATAATGCTAAACTCTTCCAATAAACTTTCTAATTTTTCTTTCCGTTCCTGTTTAGAAAGCTTACGCATTTCCAATATAGCCATGATATTTTCCTCTACCGTTAATTCTCTAAAGACAGAGGCCTCCTGGGGTAAATAACTAATACCTTTTTGGGCACGTTTATATAAAGGCAACGGGGTAATACATGTTTGATCTAAATAAATGTTACCACTATTGGGCTTTATAAGCCCAACCGTCATATAGAAAGTAGTGGTTTTCCCTGCCCCATTGGGCCCCAGTAAACCTACGACTTCACCAGACTCAACGGTCAGTGAGACGCCTTTTACTACTTTTCGTCCTTTATATGCTTTGATTAGTGAATCTGCGCGAAGTTGCATAAAAAATTTTGTATTAAATGATGGGATACCCTTTTAGATTGCGTTCCACCCTTATACAGATTAAAATTAAGAGAGGCTTAAAAAGCAAAGGCTGCATCGCATCATTTGTTGCGATGATGGCATAAAAGTGGATCGATCTGCCCATTACCCATCCCAATAAATTTATAAGAAAATATCCATTTTATTACTATCTACGTGGCGTGCTTCATGGGGAATGAGGCTAAAAAAGCATATATTTGACTCAAAATCTAAAATAAGCTTTCTGGTCAGTAGGTCTTTCCTACATTTATAGTTTAGCGCATACATATAATTATCCATACTGCATTGCAATTTTCGGTAATACATGAAGATCAGCATTCCAAAGCTAGAGCAGGGCTGATCACCACTAGTAAAGGGATCATTCGTACACCTATCTTTATGCCGGTAGGTACGATAGGATCGGTAAAATCTATTCCACAGGGCGTACTGCGCGACCAAATCAATGCAGATATCATCCTAGGCAATACCTATCACCTCTATCTACGTCCAGGTACTAAAGTATTGGATGCAGCAGGAGGGCTCCACACCTTTATGGGATGGCATCGACCGATATTAACCGACAGTGGAGGCTATCAAGTCTACTCTCTAGCAGATCGTCGTCAGCTGACAGAAGCAGGGGTTACCTTTCGTTCCCATATAGATGGTTCTCGCCATTTATTTACACCAGAACTTGTAGTAGATATTCAAAGAAGCATTGGTTCCGATATCATGATGGTACTAGATGAATGCACCCCTTACCCTTGTAGCTACCACTACGCAAAGGCTTCTATGGAACGTACCCATCGCTGGCTCAAAAGGGGCATAAATTATTTTGATGCTACCTTAACGAATCAACATGCCCATCAAGCACTTTTTCCAATTGTGCAAGGTAGTATCTATAAAGACTTACGGATCCAATCCGCTGAAACCATAGCTGCAGCAGACAGGCCTGGTAATGCCATAGGAGGCGTATGTCATCCTGATGGGCAACTGTATGAAATTACAGAGCTGGTTTGTTCTATTTTACCTAGGTCTAAGCCGCGTTATTTAATGGGGGTTGGTACACCCTTGGACCTTTTAGAGTGCATTGCCTTAGGTGTAGATATGTTTGACTGTATAATGCCTACTCGAAATGGACGCAATGGTACGCTATTTACCACACAGGGTATCTTAAACATTAGAAATAAAAAATGGGCATATGACTTTAGCCCTATAGATGGCGCATTAGGTGGACCAGTTAGTGGCTATTATTCAAAAGCTTACCTGCGCCACTTGATCACCTCTAAAGAATTATTGGGTGCGCAATTGGCCAGTGTCCATAATTTAACTTTTTACCTATGGTTGGTGCGTCAAGCTAGAGAGCAGATTCAGCAGAATAGCTTTGTTGCATGGAAAAACCATATAGTTAAAACCATCATGGCAAAAATCTAATTAAAATGAAGCTACTAGATCGGTACATTTTTAAAAAGTTTTTTTCTGCTTTTTGGGTGATTCTTACCATCTTTATCTCAGTTTTTATCGTTATTCACCTAGTGGAGAATATAAGTAATTTTAAAAAGCATCACCTTTCTTTTCAGGCAGTATTCAACTACTACTGTGTACTGGCGCTTTATTTAGTGAATCTTGTAGCCCCTCTAATTGTCTTTGCTACCACTATATGGTGTACGACTAGGCTGGTAAAACGATCAGAAATTATTGCGCTATTAAGCGGTGGGATTAGTTTGCATCGCATCATAAGACCTTATATCATTATTGCTTGTTTACTTACTGGAGCCAATTTTTATCTTATAGGTTGGTTATTGGCCAATGTGAATAAAGCGCGTGTTCGGTTTGAAACAGAATATCTCGACATGGGCGGCATGGGTAGTTTGCCTCAGTCAGACTATATACAGCTCAAGGTGGGCGCTGATCAATACCTACACATTGGCAAGTACCATGGTTACAGTAATACGGGATATGATATCAGCTTAGACACTTTTAAAAATAACATGCTGATCGAGCGCCTATCTGCTGAAAAAATGGGATGGAATGGAAAAGATCAAACATGGATTATACAATCTTGGCAAAAACGTATCTTTTTTCCAAGACATGAAGAGATTATCACAGGAGACAAGCTAACCATTTCCTTAGCAGTCCATCCAGAAGATTTTTCCATTAACCCCAACTTAAAGGATAGCTTGACCCTTTCTGAATTGGCAAAACATATTCAAAAATTGATCTACAAGGGTAGTGCAACTGTACGTTTTTTCATAGCCGAGCAACATATTCGCTATATGACACCCTTTGCCATTCTCATTCTTATTGTATTGGGTTTTTTAATAGCATTACATAAGCCCAGGGAAGGGGTAGGCGGACGCATTACGTTGGGCATTATACTGGGTTGCTTTTATATAGTCCTGTTTTTATCTGCTAAAATTGTAGCCGAGACACAAAGTGAACACCCACTATTGGACATATGGTTGCCTAATATTATTTTCTCTGTTTTATGTATCATCTTTTATCGACTTGTATCCAAATAAACTACCCTTCTTCAGTCTATTACTGACATACCCACCATTCGATATAGACCATATTCTGCTTTTTTTACCTTAAAAGCCTGTTCTATTAAATCAATTTCTATTTTTTGAGTAGCTTCTTCCGCTTCATGCAGTTCAAGTAGTTTTAACCGATTCAGACGATACTTTTCTCTTACAAAAGTCAATTTTTGTTTGCTTATTTTTAGTTGTGATTCTACTACTTTGTATGCACCTAAAGCATGATGGTATTGCCACTTTTTATCTTCTAGACTAGCTTCTATAGCTAGTTTTTTTTGTGTTAACGCAACTTTTGCATTATGTAATGCGATCTTTTCTTTTTTAACCGTTACAGGCATTAACAATAAGGTAGCTATATCAATACTAATGCCAATACCCGCAATGTATTGACTAGGTGAATCATCCCGAGACCATCTTTTATCTTTTAAATCATATAAGTAGCCATTTGAGCAAAAACTATTGAACAGATTTACACAAGCAAGTGGATAGGCTTTGGCCCTACTTAAATTGGTAGCGGCTATGATTACTTTTTTTTCTTGTATGGCAGTCTCTAAATCAACTATTTTTTCTTTTCTAACAGCCTTTATATCCCATATAGGTTGAATGGAAATATTGGATTGCACCCATGTTGCCGCATTAAGCGGCTTACCAACCATTATATTGAAACTGCTGCGTTTTTCTTTCAACATTTCTTGCCGCTCTAATAAGGTTAATTTTACCTTTTTAAGGGCTAGTTGTGCATCCAAACAATCTATTTGGGAAATAAGTCCCACCCGTAATTTTTCTTCCTCTGTTTTCAATGTAGTTGTTGCTAGCTTGATCAGATTATTCGATAATTCCCACTTTCTTTGTGCCAAGGCTAATGCATAATAGGCATAAATGACTTCCTGTAATTCGGTTTCCACTGATTTCTTTGCAACCAGTTTGTAAACAGCATTATTTTGACCAGCTATTTTAGCCTGAAAAATTTTATCAAACAGTGATGCAAGGCGCCATTCTACTCTAAAAATAGGTCTAGATTGAATTGTATATATGGGATCTTTTGATTCCCACGTGTTTACTTGGTCAATCTTTACAGTTATTTTAGGTACCCATAAAGAAAATTGGTCTATCTTGGTCGAAAGAATGTTTTGCTTTTTTGTATTTTCAGCCATCTGAATATTCAAATTGTTTTTTAAGGCCATATCTATGGCTTCTTCTAAACTTATTGGCTTGTCTTTCGCTTCTACAACATCATAGGCCAAAATTGCGATCGTGCACATCATACTGAATCGTATAATCAATTTTTGAATCACCGCCATTTTTAGTAAAATTTTTATTAAATAATTTTTCCATCTATAATTTCTTGGATACTATTACATTGTCGTGCTACCTGTAGAGAATGTGTGACAATAAGAATGGTATTCCCTTCTCTATTCATTTCCTTTAGCAAGGCCATGATTTCATGCGCTGTACGGCTATCTAAGGCGCCCGTTGGTTCATCTGCTAAAATTAAAGGAGGATCGGTTACCAGTGCACGTGCAATCGCTACCCTTTGTTGTTGACCACCTGACAATGCATTTGGCTTATTTTGGGCATGGGGAGACAAGCCAACTCGATCTAGCATAGCCCATGCACGTTTGTACCGTTCTTTTCTTTCTATACCCTGGTAATAAAGCGGTAGCGCTACATTTTCTAAGGCCGTTTTAAAAGGAATTAAATGAAACCGTTGAAAGATAAAGCCAATTAATTCGCTTCTATATCTACTAGCTTCTTGGTTAGACAGATTTTTTATATGGACGCCATTAAGATGGTAATCTCCATCGTCATAATGATCTAGTATGCCGATAATGTTCAACAAGGTAGACTTCCCTGCACCAGATTGCCCCATTAAAGCAACTAAGTCTCCTTTTTCAAGGTAGAAATTTATGCCATTTAACACATTTCTAGTAACCGTACCATTTTGGTAGCATTTATATAAATCTTGAATCTGAATCATGCTACGTTTCTACAATTAATTGATCTGCTTCTGTAAGGCCTTCTTTTATTTCAACATAGAGCCCATCTGATAGCCCTAATACTACATTTTTGGGAACCATTTTACCGTCATGCAAACATTTTACAAAACAGTCCTTTCCTTTCATTTGAATTACGCTTTCTGGAACAGCCAGGACATTGTCTACTTGTCCAACTACTACCTCTGCGACTGCTAAATAACCTGCCCGTAAGGTAATTTTTGACTTTTTAGGCTGCTGCACCAGTCCTTCTATTGCAAATTTAATTTCTCCATTTTTTAATCGCTCTTCACTTGCTTTTGGTGCAATTTTAGTTAACGTAACTTGTAATTTTGCTTCATTAAAGGCATTTAATGAAGCTGTAAAGGTCATCCCTTTGGTTAAATCGGCCACATCTAATTCACTTACTTGAGCTGAAAACAAAAAATGATCCATATCACCAATAACTGCCACTGTAGTACCACGTGCATTGCCACTCGTGGCCTGTACCATACTACCTTCCTTAGCCGGTAAGGCTAAAATAGTTCCTTTTGTAGTAGCCTTAATGAGGTTGGCATTTGCTCCTTTTGCATGAGTATAGCCTTTTTGGGTGATTTGCAATGTTTTCTCTGCTAAAGCAAATGCTTCTTTGGTTTGTTCCCAGGATGCCAAATCTGCTTCATAAGCTTCTTTGGCTAGCATCTTTTTAGTGAAAAGGTGTTTACTTCTTAAGTATTTCCCTCTGGCTTGATTTAGGTTAATAGAGGCCACACGCAACTTGCTAGCTGCCTCCTCAATCTCTTTTGGATTCGGCTGTATTTTAATACGCGCAATATTCCTACCTTGTTGCACATAACCCCCCACTTCTACCCATAATTTATCTACAATACCTGTAAGATGCGTTTCTAAATTAATTTCTTTATGAGGTATAAGGGTACCGGAAAAAATTTTTTTTCGAATAATCGTTCTGCGCGTAGGCTGTGTGGTTTTAAAAGTTACTTGATGGAACTTGCTCCATTTGACTTTATAGACCCTAGAATAAGCCAAAACGCCCCCAGCTATAAGACCAGTGGTTAAAATAAATTTAGTGATTGTACGCATTTTTATTCATTATTTAAAGCATCTATTGGCTTAATGTATAATGCTCTTTTTGCAGGGATAATGCCGGCTAGACAACCAGACAATATCAAAACAATTAAGGCAGATACAACCATAGAAAAGTGAAATTCAAAATGAGCGATCCCATGTTTTTCGATGATAGGCAATAGATAGGTATTCATCCACTGGAGCATGCTTATACCGATCCCTAGTCCTAAGACACCAGAAATGAAGTTAATGATTATCGATTCTAATAAAATTAAGTCCATAATATCGCTTGATTGAGCACCCATCACTTTCCGAATGGCCAATTCTTGTGTACGCTCCTTTACGACCACACGCATCATATTACCTATTCCTACCACTCCACTGACTAAAAAACAGAGACCAAGGAACCAAATAAATCCTTGCATCACTACAAAGAGTATTTGGAAAGGCCTGGCTTCTTTAGATAGATGTCTTATGTACAGTGCTTGTTTATCTTGCGCTTCAAAATTGAGCCGCCTAGCCAAATAAGCCCGAATTTTTTTTTCTACCTTTATAGGATTTTGTTTGGGCGCTAAAGTTGACATCATGCAATCAATACTTTCCCCATTACGCGGAAACAATGCTTTAAATAGGCTGCTTGGGATAATGACCCGATGGTCATCTTGACCAGCAGTTGCTTCTAATACGCCAATCACAGAGAAGGTAGTGCCATCTATTGTGACAAAGGTTCGAGTTGCTGATTGGCTCCCAAACATTTTCGTTTTCATTTTAAAACCTAGTACGCAGACTGGAAGTTTTTGTATTCCATCACGTTCAGTAAAAAAGCGCCCCTCTACCAGTTCCAAATGTTTCATTTTTTCATAACCCACACGGACCCCTAATATATTACTTTTATGTGCAGCTTGCCCATATATAACCGAACAATCGGTTGCAAATAGAGGCATGATGTGTTCAAAAACATTCAAATGAAGGGCTAGATCGTCTGTTAGTCGTTCGGTTAGATGGATGGTACCAGTTGATCTATGGCCTCCATAAATGGAGATGACTTGGCTACTATAGCTTTGAAATTTTTTCACCATACCATTGTAAAATCCATTACCTGCTCCTTGTAAAAGCACTAAAATAAACATCGCCCACATTACACCAAATCCGGTAAAAGTGGTTCTCATTTTATGAGCTTTTAAGCTATGAAAAACCTCTAAAAAACTTTGATATCCAAACATATATATAAATATACAATCGGTTTAATCATTTACGATTCAATGCCTCTACAGGCTTTATCTTTACCGCTCTGATGGCTGGTACAATGGCAGCTAAGGAGCTGCTTAAACTAATTAATCCCAATCCCATAAATATTGACTCAGGCGAACAGGTTAAAGTAGATAGGTAATAGGGTTGACATAATGGAACGACCCATTGATTTAACAACTGCATAACAGAAAAACTTGCTGTAAATCCAATCATACCCGCTACAAAGGTTACCATAATGGTTTCACATAAAACCATCAACACAATTTCTGTAGAGCGACTACCCAATATCCTTCGAATAGCCAGCTCTTGTGTTCTTTCTTGAACGGTCACAAGCATCATATTGCTAATGCCTACCATACCGGTTAGGAGCAGACATATACCTATAATTGCATTAAAAATAGCTAGATTTTTAAAAAAATTATGAAATTTATTGGCATGTTTGGTAAGACTAAACACACCGAGTCCTTTTGTATTGTGCACGTCAAAATTTAAGTGGCGGCCAAAATAAGAACGAAATTGTGCTTCTACTATCTCTTCACGAGCCGTTGGTACCAGGGTGAGACGAATAGAATCTACATTATGGCTATACCTAGGAAATATTTGTTTAAACAAACCATTAGTCAGCAATACTGCATTAGATTCATTATACATTCCATTAAATGCATCTAGTACACCCACTACTTGTAGGCCCATATCTCCCAAAAAAATGTATTTCCCAATAGCAGAGGTTGCACCAAATAATTTTTCCTTAATGTTTATGCCAATCACGCAAATATTATGTACAGCTACTGCGTCACGTCGAGAAAAAAAACGTCCCTCCTGGATCGGCAAATGGGTTAACAAAGCATAGGAAGGATCACATCCCCAAAGCCATGCGTTAACCTTTTGGGAGGCATATTTTACGGGACTGTTACACCCTAACATAGGACTAATCTGCTGAATCGTAGGGAAAGCTTTGGCGAAGTTTCCAACCATTGTAGTTGGAATAGGGTGATGATTACCAGCGGTGCTACCGCCCCAAATGACCATCGTTTTCGTGCCATACTTTGCAAATGCATTGGAAACACCATGGTGAAATCCATTGCCCACACCCAATATCAATACCAGTATAAAAATAGCCCACCATATGCCAAAGCCCATAGAGAAGGTGCGGGATCTATGGGTGTTGAGGCTTTGTGCGGCCTCTCTTAAAGCATATAAAAGCATAAGATTCTACAATAGAGTAACCAAATAACCGATCAAATCTAATACAAAATGTATAAAAAACATAATTTATATAGATAGCTATAATCTATGGAATTTTAGGTTATTTCCATTGCGGAAAACCATATTATGGCATCAACTTTCCTCTGCTCTAGGATGGGCTTTTTTAAAAATTTCTTTTAATTTGGTCAGAGAATTGTGGGTATAGATTTGGGTAGCAGCCAAACTGGAATGGCCTAATAATTCTTTAATAGACTGTAAATCAGCCCCTTTATCCAACAAGTGTGTAGCAAAAGTATGGCGTAATATATGGGGACTATGTTGGCTAGCGCGTGTAGTAGGTGCCAAATATTTCTTTACTACTCGGTAAATAAACATAGGATAACAGGGTTGTCCCCGGTCGGTTACAATGAGCTGGGGGGTACAATGATAACCTATCCGCTCTTTTTCCACTATATAATCAGCGATCAACGGTGTAAGTGGCCGTGGGAAAGGAATAATTCGTTCTTTATCGCGCTTTCCTATTACCTTAACGGTTGCATCTCTAACGTTGATAGCCTTTTGGCAAAGGGCGATTAGTTCAGACAACCGCATACCTGTTCCATATAGCAGCTCTAAAATCAATCGATCCCGCAAACCGATAAAATGAATCGGAAAGGGCTCTTGGTCTAAAAAAGAAATCAGCTCCTTTTCTTGAAAAAAGATCGGTAACCTTTGTTTCCCTTTTAGGCTTTTAAGTGAGGCTGTCGGACAATCTATTATCAGGGATCTTTTTTGCAAAAAACTATAAAAACTACGTATTGCTGCCATTTTTCTATTGATAGAACGATGGGTAAGTCCTTCCTTGGCCAAAGACATGATCCAGTTACGCAAGTCATTCCCCGTTACTTCTGTAACTATTTTTTCAGGGATGTATCTAGAAAGGTGGCCTATAAATTGAATTAAGTCTGTTTGATAGGCCGTAACGGTATATGGACTTGCTCTTTTTTCTACTGTTAAATAGGTTACAAAAAGGGTAAGAAATGATTGATGATCCATAAATGCAAATCTAAAGCTTTAACAGGATAAACGGCTACTCATAAACCATCCTAAAATAATCAAAAAATACCCTATATACGACTCCATCTACCCGAATGGATAGGCTCGTATTTATTGAATATATAGTTACAACTACTGAAAATCAAACTAGATACCAGACTTATCCGTTGTTGCCATATAACATGCGATACTTATAGATGGATCTTAATTTTTTCGCTTTTCTGCTTACAGTAGGTTTCGTATAGGCCATGCGTTGCCTCGCCTCTTTGAGTACGCCTACGCGTTCTACTTTTTTCTTAAATCTTTTAAGCGCCCTATCTATTGCTTCGTTTTCTTTTATTTCTACAACAATCATATTTTATTTAGTTTGTCATTAAAATGGGTACAGTATGGAAATTCAACTACAAATCTACTCTAAAAATAGAGCAAGCACAAGGTTATTTTGATAAAATAGACTATTATTAAAGTTTACCCCCTATTCTCATGAATTGTATGGGTTGATATATGAAGAAGCATGTCCATTGCATGCAGTTTTAGAGAACTACCATATCTTTTTGCCATGTCGCATCTTTAAAAAAACTATGTCTATCAACTTTTTTTAATTTATGCGGGAATGTTTGGTTAATCCGTTGGAGTTAACCTTCAGATATAATGATATCAAACTAATTTTTTCTGTATTATATCCTTTTGCACCTCCAACAAAAGGTTATTATCACTTAACTACTTGTTTATGTTTCTGTATCATTTTTTGTCGATCGCTTTTAAACAAAAGAAACAAAAATGTTTGCTTAGAATTATTCATTATATATGCTTTACATTGCTTGGCTTTTTAAGCCATGCTAAGGAAGTTCAAAAAATAACAACACCTCATTTCAATATAGGATTTTGTAAAAGTGTAACCAGCTCGGCGGAGCATATAGCGAACACCTTAGAAACCATATATAAACCTGTTTGTAAAACATTGGGCGTATATCCCAGGCCTATTCGTTTATGGATCGATAACCAATCTACGGAGTGCAACGGATTCTTTACCAATATGCCAGTCCATATAAGGATGTATACTTTATATGCCCATGATCCTTATTTTATTGGCAATGAGGATTGGTTAAGTGTGTTGTGTATACATGAGTTTAGACATGCGGTACAACATAGTATTGAATACTATAGTACACCTTCTTGGCTCAAGCCCTTATATTTTTTCGGCAATTTGGTTAATTACTCCAGCGTCCCTCCTTTTTTCAGAGAAGGTGATGCAGTTGGTATAGAAACCGCACTTACAAAAAGTGGTCGAGGTCGCTTACCTGGATGGGAAAAGTTATATAAAGTTAACCTGCTAGAACGTGGCGCAGCTAGTTTTGGAAGGCAAATATTTGGCTCATTGAAACATGAGATAACATCTGAGTATCACATAGGTTATTACTTTACTACACATATCCGAAGAAATTATGGTCCAAATGCCATCAAATCTATTTTTGAAAAAACCCTTCAAGGGATACCTTTTTTTGGATTTTACCATGCCATAAAAAAGGTTACTAAAAAGTCAATACTCCAAGTGTACAGTGATATGAATCAAGAATTATTGGTTGGTTGGCAAAAACAGTTAGAAGGTCTAAAAATTACGCCTGCTACCCAACTTACTTTTAAGAAAAAAGGAGATAGCTTCGATTATATGCAGCCATTTATTGACGCATCAGGTAACTTGATGGCCTGTAAAAGAGGTATAGGATTGCGTGATCAATTGGTACAGGTTACGGTTACCCCCTCTGAGCCGACCCTACCAAAGAATATAGTTACACCTTTTCGCAAAGATAAAACTATCTTTTACTTTATAAATATCAGTGATACATTTGTTCCATCTACTTTTGCGATCGGTCAAGGGTGCGCAGTTTGGCTAGAACCCTGTTCCCATCCTTGGAAAGGAAAACAGCAAACCATTCGGTTGCAACATTATGATTTTAAACAAAGAAAAAGACGAACCCTTGTGGCAAGCAGTAGGTATAATGCACTAGCTATGCGTCCTGATACCCGCCAACTGGTTGCGGTAGCATCTGATGAAGCCAGTAACCATTTTTTAGTGATCTTAGAAACAAAGTCTGGTAAAATCGTTAAAAAAATAGATAATCCGGATAATGGTTATTATTTAACGCCTAGTTGGTCTGGTGTGTCAGACATAGTAGTGGTAACAACCAAAGACCAAAAAAATAGTATTGTACGCATCAATGCGGATACAGGTAAAACAGAAATACTCTTGCCTTACACCTACGAGCATAGAAGTTATCCTAAACTATATAAAAACTATTTACTCTATAACAGTTCCTACAATGGCATTGATAATATTTATGCGATCCATTTACCTACCCAAGCTTGTTTTCAAGTTACTTCAAGAAAATATGGAGCCTATTTGGGAATGGTAGACCCTGTAACCAATCAACTTATTTTCAGTGACTATACTAAAAATGGTATGGAAATAGCCGTCATGCCTTTTGATCCTCTTTTGTGGACACCTCTAAAAGAGGTAGAGGATAGGTCTCTAGCTTACTACGAACCATTAGTTCTACAAGAAGAGAATGGTGATATTTTGGAAAAAGTGCCCAACCATCAATATCCGCTTACTAAATACCGTTTTGGAATAGATAATATTGGCTATAAGGGCATAAATTTAGCACCCAATTGGGATAATAAGTCGCTAGACATCGTGCCTTTTACATTAGTAAACTTACAGGATAATCTGAAAGTTACCCCTTATTTTAGCCTAGTTATTAAACCTAAAAATCAATTTCCAACGACTAAAATAAGGTTGCAAGTAAAGTATAGAAGCTTTTATCCAATCTTTAACGTAAACATTACAGGTATGGTAGGTACTCGGGATAATACAAACAAAAATTCATTGTATGTTTATGATCTAAAGCGAAAAACAGATCTATATTGGGCAACCACATTAAGGTTAGGCATCAGACTTCCTTATTACTTTACTTTAGGAAAGTGCTTCGGAAAAGCATCTTTAGGAGCTGTATTGAATTTAAATCAGCCTTTTGATAAAAAAGGATTTTATGACACAGACTACTTTTTTAAAATAAAAAATCACTCCATGCAAAGTAAAAGAGATAGATATCCACCCTGGATGCAACTATTTAATGTACAGTTTTCTAAATGTGGGGCTTTTTATAAAAATAATATTTTCTATGAAGATAAATGTGATTTTTATTTTGCATGCTATTTCCCAGGGATTCAGCACCACCACTATTTTATTTTTACTTTAAATCCAATTATTGAACTTGAAAGATTCAAAAATCTAAATAATAAGTGGCGTCACATGTTTAAAAACGTTAAGCTTAAATATGGTTTGCCCTTAGCCTATCCAGAGTGTGGCATACCACTCATTTGGTTTTTAAAGGATATATGGATAAATGGTTATTATTCATTAGCTACCAACCAAAATCCCGATACCTTTGGCCTAGAATTGAATGTTTTAAGTAGATTACTATCTAATAGAAATATTTATCCTATTCATATGTCTATAGATTTTCCTTGGTTTAAAAAGATAAATGATCAGTGGATTTTTAAGCTTGAAATGCCTCATTGGAGTATAAGCTTTAATCCTAAAGGTTGTTAATGGCTCCATCTACACAGTTAATTTTTTAGTAGCATCGTCACCAAAGCACAGGCCATTAGGTCATATACCAACTCCTTATCTGTTCAAATTTTGAATCGCTTAATCAGCGCTTCTATATTTACACTTGAATAGTTAAGTAGTGGTTACGCTGTGTTAATTTGTAATTACTTTCCAATCCAATATATAAAGTTAATCATTTGATTATTAGGTATTTCGTAAAATAAGTAAAAAATCCCCCTTTATTTTTGAAAAGTTTATTGGAAATTATAAAAAAGTACGTATCTTTGTTTCACAGCTGGTCAAAGTAGCGCAGCAACTGATAAAAAAGTAGTAGTTTAATTTTGGCTTAGCTTTAGTTCTTTGAAATAAATGTAGGTAAGAAGCTCATTTTAAACATGAGTAAGAGGAAATTGTGTAACTCAGAAAATCATTCTTAGTAATTATACTAATTATCTAAGAATACCGTTAATAAATAATAGAAAGAAGAGTTTGATCCTGGCTCAGGATGAACGCTAGCGGCAGGCCTCATACATGCAAGTCGAGGGGCAGCGAAACACTTCGGTGTTGTCGGCGACCGGCGAACGGGTGCGTAATGCGCATGCAATCTACTTTACACTGGGGAATAGCCTCCGGAAACGGGAATTAATACCCCATATAATCTTATTAACCCATGTTAAAAAGATAAAAGCTCCGGCGGTGTAAAATGAGCGTGCGTCCTATTAGCTAGTTGGTGAGGCAATGGCTCACCAAGGCTACGATGGGTAGGGGTTCTTAGTGGAAGATCCCCCACACTGGCACTGAGATACGGGCCAGACTCCTACGGGAGGCAGCAGTAGGGAATATTGGTCAATGGGCGCAAGCCTGAACCAGCCATGCCGCGTGCAGGATGAAAGCTCTCTGAGTTGTAAACTGCTTTTGTACAGGAGCAAAACAATCCCTGCGGGGATTCTTGAGAGTACTGTAAGAATAAGCACCGGCTAATTCCGTGCCAGCAGCCGCGGTAATACGGAAGGTGCAAGCGTTATCCGGTTTTATTGGGTTTAAAGGGTGCGTAGGCGGCTTATTAAGTCAGTTGTGAAATCCTAGTGCTTAACGCTAGAACTGCAATTGATACTATTAGGCTTGAGTTAAGAATAGGTAAGTAGAATTTATGGTGTAGTAGTGAAATGCTTAGATATCATAAGGAATACCAATAGCGTAGGCAGCTTACTGGTCTTTAACTGACGCTGAGGCACGAAAGCGTGGGGAGCAAACAGGATTAGATACCCTGGTAGTCCACGCCGTAAACGATGATCACTCGATATACATAAACTTTATGTGTGTCTAAGCGAAAGCGTTAAGTGATCCACCTGGGGAGTATACTCGCAAGGGTGAAACTCAAAGGAATTGACGGGGGTCCGCACAAGCGGTGGAGTATGTGGTTTAATTCGATAATACGCGAGGAACCTTACCTGGGCTAGAATGTATTTTGCTACTTTGAGAAATTAAAGGTTCCTTTGGGACAAAATACAAGGTGCTGCATGGCTGTCGTCAGCTCGTGCCGTGAGGTGTTGGGTTAAGTCCTATAACGAGCGAAACCCTTTTACTTAATTGCCAGCACGTAATGGTGGGAACTTTAAGTAGACTGCCCGTGTAAGCGGGAGGAAGGAGAGGATGAGGTCAAGTCATCATGGCCTTTATGCCCAGGGCTACACACGTACTACAATGGCATGTACAAAAGGAAGCTACTTGGTAACAAGATGCAAATCTCAAAAGCATGTCTCAGTTCGGATTGAGGTCTGCAATTCGACCTCATGAAGTTGGAATCGCTAGTAATCGCGTATCAGCAATGACGCGGTGAATACGTTCTCGGACCTTGTACACACCGCCCATCAAGCCATGGGAGTTGGTAGAGCTTGAAGACAGTGGCCGTAACAGGAGCTGTTTAGTGTTAGACCAGCGACTGGGGCTAAGTTGTAACAAGGTAGCCGTACCGGAAGGTGTGGCTGGAATATCTCTTTTATAGAGTAAAATGCAATTCCTCTCTTCTTACCGCATTTATTTTAAATAGTAGCTTTCCCTCTTTTTTGCCAACTTATTAGCTCTTCTCTAAATTTTATTTATTCAAGCTTTTGTTAAAATAAACTACTGAAAACCAACTAACTTGTTAAGTTACATCTTATTTGCTATAGTTATCGCTTCTGTCACCCTTGTTTTAAATAGATATGCGTTCCCCTCTGTCGTGCTTACTAATCCTATATCTATGTGAAAATGACCAATGAAATTATGCTGTCCAAACTAAATCATAAAGTTAAAAAACATAATAAACAGATATAATCGCTTATTTTCCCCAAATAATTGCTATATTCGTACATTACTTGTTGCTTCCATATTTTATCTATTGTACAAGAATAAATTGGTTTAATGATTATAGTAGACCACTAAAAATTTTAGAAAAAACGTAAAACTATTCATTAAAAAGCGTTACCAGCTATGCAACTATTTTTAATAGCTTATAATTTACGTCTATCAAAGTTTAAAGAAATGCCACAAGATGAACAGCAAGGTTCTTATGCTCACTACGGCTGAGCCTGGTAATACCTTTCCAGAAAATTTTAGTTTTTGGTGTGCAGGTGCATTAGAAGCAAAAGGTTGTGGTACAACATTAGAAGTAATAAGCTTGGAAAAAATCATACAGGCTTCATCCAATGAACCTTTAGAGATTGAACAAGAAAAGTTAACGGTATTACAAAATACCTTATCTCTTATAGATAAGATAGTGCTTGTGCTGCCTGAGTATAATAATATGCTGCCAGTTGGTTTGGATAATTTTATAACATTGGTTTCTGAGAACAAGCATAAATTATGCAAATTGGTCTCTATTGTTATAGATGTCTCTACCCATCAGGATAGTGATCAGAAAAATAGTTTTTTGTTCCGTTATCCAATCTGTAAATTGGATATGCTTTTGGGAGCAACTTTTAGTGCCAGTCGTACACAGATTAGAAATAGCCTAACTGGCAATATGTGCCCACTGTTTGCAGAATCTTATGGTGCGCTTTGCCAGCTGATACAACAAATTTTGTCATAAAGACTATCACTTTTTAAAGTATATCAAAGCTTTCTTATATTTTTATAACGTTTGATTAGATCAAGGTAGCATCCTTTAGTAGCATCCTTTAGTTGATCTTATAGTCTAGATCAGCACATTTTTCTATAAATTTATTATATTACTATTAATTAATGAGCGGTTTTATCCGTAGTTAGTTTGTAAATAACATGTATGCAGCTCTACTTAAAATTTTTTTAGCATCTCTATGGACACGATCGATCATAAATTTGGATTGCCCCAACCAGATTTTCAAGCATTCCCTAAGAAAAAAGTTATATGGCCAATATTGGTTATTGTAGGTGTAATAGTGATGCTTATTATAGCTAAAGTGGGTTATAATGGCTACATAAAGATCCTAGGTCAGAAAAATACTATACCTGCTCTTAACACAACAGGTAATAGTTCCGATTCTCTTCCCCAATTGGCCCATTCAAGCCAAATGGATACAAATGTTCATCAAGGGGTTAACCAATCTGTTCCAGATCAGCCAGCTTTTGAACATAAAAAAAGTACAAAAATAAAAGAGAGTATTAGTGCTACACAAGAGCAGCTAGGCATCAAACAAAATAAGCCACTAGTAAAGCCAGGTACCTATCAGGTATTAAGTCAACCACAAGGCATATACCACCTAGTGGTAGTCAGTTATTTAGATAAGCGATCTGCTATGAAAGTGGTTCAACAGCTTATGAAAAAAAAACAAGGAGTCTGTCTTATTCTACCTAGAATAAATAAAAACAAAACAGAAATGTACTATCGTGTAACCATAGGGCATAGTAAAACTGAATCCGAAGCAGAGGAAAAGCTTAAGCAATTTAAGTCAAGATATCCCCAAATTTTTATTTTAAAATACTAGTGCCTTATCGTTGGGTTTGGTTTTAGATCCATCCATTATTTATAATTTTATGACTACACATACCCTATTAGGATTGCTATTAAAAGGTGGTTGGTTAATGTTACCGCTTATATGGCTATCTGTAACAGCTGTCTATATAATAGTAGAACGTTTATTCATCTATCGAAAGTACTTAAACTTTTCCAGCGGTTTTTTGGCATTGATGGAAGAAGCATTAAATGATGGAGACCTTTCAAAGGTTAAGCATATCTGTACCGATCAAGATAACATTATACAAAAAGTAATCAGTAAAGGAATAGCTGAGCGACAAACTTCTAATGTTGCATTGATTTTAGAAAGTGTATCTAGTAAGATAATAGCTTATTTAGAAGAAAAACTTTCTTTACTAGCAACCATTTCTGGGGTTGCACCTATGATTGGTTTCTTGGGTACGGTGACAGGTATGGTTCAAACGTTTATGGCAATTTCCCAAGAAAATCATCATATAGCTTCTCATGTTTTTTCAAGTGGCATTTATGAAGCCATGGTGACAACTGTAGCGGGATTAATCGTTGGCATTATAGCCTATTTAGGTTATAATTACTGTATTGCTCAAGTTAATAAAGCTGTAGCAACATTAACTTACGTAGTCAATCTTTTCTTAGCTAAGGTACAGTCTCTATAGTAGAATGGCATAAAATAGATTAAAAAAATGAAAATCAGTACAAAAAATAAGATAGACGCCTCTTTTAGCATGGCGTCTATGACTGATATTGTATTTTTATTATTGATTTTTTTACTGATTACAGCTAGTTATGGCCCTCAAGTGCTTCCAGTTGATTTGCCACAAAGCACAAATGAGAAAAGAGAAGCGCTCCATGTAAATGTAACCGTTACTGCCCAATTGACCTATTATGTGGACGGCAAACGGGTTGCTTTCAATCGGTTGCACAATGTGTTAGAAGATCTACTAGTAAAAAGATCTAGTAAGGTAGTTGTATTATATATGGATAAGCGACTTTCTATAGCTGATATGGTTAAAATAGCTGATGTAGTGAATAAACTAGGTGCTACAGTTTCCATAGCAACAGAATTTGAAAGAAATAATGAAAAATAGCTGGTTATCTTCTCCACATGGTCAAGGAATGGCTCTATCAGCTGCATTGCATCTATTCCTTTTAGGTTTGGCTTATTCCATACGTCATACCTCAGTCCCAAGGTATCCTAATCGACAGGTTTATAAAGTTGCTTTACAATCCAGGTATACAGTAGCCAAAGATCATTCTGTTGAACATTATAAACCTCAAGTATCCATGAAAGCCATTGATGTACCTGTTCGTAAAACCAATAATATATCTAAAAATCAGATAAAAAATAAAAATATTTGCCCAAAACAAGTGTCTCAAAAGCAGCCAAATGGAGTAGTACAAAAAACCATACCCCATCATAAAACTGCTCAAATAGATACACGGGGATTATACCATACAGGAAACCCTATCCAAGCAGGTGCTATGCTTGAATTAAAAGGTTGGGAGTGGGATGTAGTCCCTAATCCAAGAGATAAGACAGAAGAATGTGGTAAAATAGTTTTTGAAATTAAAGTAGATCAAGATGGTGAAATCATCTCTATTCAAACAATTGAAAAAACCGTTACACCTATCGTAGAAAAAATTTACGCAGATGCGCTACTTGGCCTTACGTTTAGCAAAACAGCTCAGACCCCATCTGGTATTTCTACAGGTAAGGTTACGTTTGTACTAGTAGCAAAATAGTAGTATATGCGCATGGTAAATGAAACTATTTGAAAAGTATTGGATAAGCTTAACGTTATGCTATATGCTATAGTTTTTTACTGGCTGTAAGATTAAATCTTGACTTCTAAACTTTTCTGTGTCCTAATCTTGTTGCCTTTGTTCATCCTGTAAAGTTTGTTTTTCATGCTCCTGGTTCATCGAATCTTCTATCTGTTCAGTCTGTTCCTCTTGATCAGTTGGGTCTGTTTTTATAACATCATCTAGGATTATTATAGAATCATCTGGTAGATTGGATGGTTGTAGTTTATGATATGTACTGTTTCCCCGTTGATATATACCATTTTTTTCTTCGCTACTTTCATCTACCATTTTATGATTTGAACATAGGTAGATAGCATTATCTTCTTCTATTGCATCAGCTAGGAAATTGTTAGCAGGCACCTCTTGTTCAGAGATACCATTTGCCTTTTTCCTGATAAAATCTCTTGTATTATCGACTGACCAATATTTTTTTTCAACTGATTTAAAGCACGCGGTTCCATTTAAAACCATTATCCCATACCATGCTAAAATTACAACAATTTTTTTTGAGTAAGTGATAGGTTTCATATAAGTTATTGATATGTACTATAGTTATTTTAGCCGTTTTTGCCTATTCCCCTAAACCAAGTTGGCTTGACTTAGACCATCTAGTGGTCGTTTCAACAAGGAACCAACTAAGAACGAGCCTTTAGTAGGTTATATAGTTAATGTAAACAAATTAATTGTATTAACGTGAGCTTGGTGATTGGATTTTAAAAAATGTTGGTTCAAAAAAGCTCCTTTGTGCTTTAAATTTGGGGATTAAAATAAGCAACCACATTACCAAATTCCAGGAAGAAAACAGGTGGAGAAGGGTAGGCTCTATAACTTTCTTCCCTAGGCAGTGAGCTGAAAGATGAAGGGGATTGCGGACGGCTGTGTAAGTAATACAGCGTAGTTGCTAAGGCCCCCTGTTCATACTATTTTCCCAACAACAGGAAAGGTGTAATCGTACAAACATCTATAACATTACAAGACCTGAGAAAGAAAATATATATCAAAAATAAAGCTAACAAAACATCTATAAATCATAGGTTTCTATAGTTTAAGGTGGGGGATAGTGGCTAAATAGGCCTCGTTAGGGAGCATAAAAGGTTGAATCATCACAGAAGGTATTTTTTTTACTAAAGTAAGATAGACAAAATAGGCTTCTAACCTATCCCAAAAAAATCCTAACTGAACCGTATAATGGGGTTGCCTGTAGTGAAGCTTAGGAGTATAAGCAAAGGTAGTCACTAATTCTTGTGCCTTTAACGCTGCTGTTCTACTACTACCCGTATAGAGCTGTATGGTATAACCTTGTAACCAATTAAGTTCCGCATAAGCTAGCTTTCGCTCTGTTAAACGCTCCAGTAAACAACTCGTTTGGTCCAATGGACATATCAATGGAAGGGAAGGCCTCTTTTTTATTGCTTTGGGGCTTTTAAGGTATTCTATTCTGTATGGAGCAAGATTTTCGTCATAGGTTCCCTTTTTTAATTGTTTCCAGTTAGATGAAGAGGCAGCTTTTGATTCCATGCACCCTATCAGGCCATTTAAAAAAATCCATACAAAGCACTTTATAGTCATATTAGTTGAAACTTGGTTACATCATCGAAAAGTAAAAATAAAGTAGCAACAGACCAAATGCGGCAGCTGCAGCCCTTTAGATTACACTAGCAAATTCAATCCTTTTTTATAAATTTAGGAAAAGATGTAGATCCTGCATGGCAATATATTCAAAATGGTTACACACCATGTAAAATAGTTTCAAGTATTCAACGTCCATTTATAACTTTATTTCCAGTCTTTAATGTTATTATATACGGTTCCGTTGCTTAGAACTATTGGTGTTTTTTTTCAAATTTTTGCATAAACCTGCAGGTATTTAATTTTTTTGTAAGATCTTTTTGAAGATCTACTAAAACCAATAGGCAAAAGATGCTTGCATCATATTTTTAAATTTTGATTAAAAAGCAATGTCCCATACTGGAAAAGTTATTCAAATTATAGGTCCTGTAATAGACGTCCGTTTTAGTGAAGAAGCTCAGTTGCCTAGCATATTAAATGCATTGTATGTTAAAACCCTTTCTGGAAAATTGGTTGTCCTAGAATGTCAACAACACTTGGGTGAGCATTGTGTACGTACCATTGCTATGGAAAGAACAGAAGGATTAACGCGCGGGCTAGAGGTAATAGATACAGGAGCGCCTATTCAAGTACCCGTAGGCGATGGAGTACGTGGGCGCCTTTTTAATGTTATAGGAAGGGCTATAGATGGTATGGCACAACCAGTAACCGATCAGAAATTCCCGATTCATAGACCAGTGCCACCTTTTGACCAACTTTCTTCCACAACAGAAATGCTCTATACCGGTATCAAGGTAATTGATTTGCTTGCGCCTTATGTGAAGGGGGGTAAGATTGGGTTGTTTGGTGGTGCAGGTGTAGGTAAAACAGTTTTGATTATGGAGCTGATTGACAACATTGCTAAATCTTATAATGGGCTTTCCGTATTTGCTGGTGTAGGCGAACGAACCCGTGAAGGCAATGATCTTTTACGGGAAATGATTGAAGCAGGCGTGATCAATTATGGGGAAGCATTTACGAAGGCTATGGTACAAGGCGATTGGGATCTAAGTAAGGTAGATCATGAAGCATTAAAAACATCTCAGGCTGCACTGGTATTTGGGCAAATGAATGAGTCACCCGGTGCAAGGGCCCGTGTAGCACTGACTGGACTTTCTATCGCAGAGTATTTTCGTGATCATGGTGAGGGTAAAGAAGGGAAAGATATTCTCTTTTTTATTGACAATATTTTTCGTTTCACACAAGCCGGTGCAGAAATTTCTGCATTACTAGGGAGGATACCTTCTGCTGTAGGGTATCAACCTACCTTGGCCACAGAAATGGGTACCATGCAAGAGCGCATTACTTCTGTTAAGCATGGCTCTATTACATCTGTTCAAGCAGTTTATGTTCCAGCCGACGACTTAACAGATCCTGCTCCTGCTACTACTTTCACCCATCTGGATACCACTACGGTCCTTTCCAGAAGGATAGCGGCACTCGGTATTTATCCGGCTGTAGATCCTTTAGCCTCTTCTTCTAGGGCATTAAATCCTGAAGTATTAGGTGATTTGCATTACGATACCGCTCAAAAAGTAAAAAGAACCCTCCAACGTTATAAAGAACTACAAGATATTATAGCCATTTTGGGTATGGACGAGCTTTCAGAGGAAGATATATGCACGGTTTACCGTGCTAGAAAAGTAGAGCGGTTTTTATCTCAGCCCTTTCATGTAGCAGAGCGGTTTACAGGGATCCCAGGAGAACGTGTACCTATAAAAGATACCATTAAAGGATTTAATATGATTATTGATGGAACGGTAGACCATTTACCTGAAATGGCTTTTAACTTAGTCGGGAATATTGAACAAGCCATTGCCAAAGGAGAAAAGCTGCTAAGCAGCCCACATAAAGGAACACAATAGCCCCATTTAGTTGAAAGCAGATCTGGACCTCTTATCAACCATAAAGCTATCTCGCATAGCTAATGATGAAAAATATTTAAAAATCTATTTTTTTTAGTTAAATTTACCAAGCAAAACTATTTTACTTAAGTAAATAGAACTAGTGCCATCTGGTTGGTATCTATGGGTGGCAGTAGTGTATAGAAGTATGGAATATTTAATATTTCTTTTGTATTGATATGATTAAACCTTAAAATTATACTGTAATGAATTATAGATTTTTATTTGCATGGGTACTAATGGCCTGCATGTATACAGGTGTAAAGGCAAATCCATCTCAAGAGGATGGCCAATCGCAAGTGGCACCACCTAGTTTAAAGATTGGGTATGTAGATGTGGGTTATATATTTGGCCAACTACCAGAGGCTATAAAAAATGGTGAAGAACTACAAACTTTCCAGGAGCAATTGAAAAATCAGATTCAATTGAAAGCGAACGAGCTAGAAAGGAAGTTTTCCGATTATCAAAAGCAGGTGGATACGTTTACGGAAGCTCAGCAAAAACAGAAACAAGCGGAGCTCAATGCATTGCATCAAAGTTTTCGTACCCTTGAGCAGCAAATGCCTGTTGACATAGAAAAAAAATATCAGGCAGTTATAGAACCTATCCATCAAAAAATAAAACAGGTCATTCACAAAATTGCAAAAGAACAGGGTTATGCTTTTGTCTTGGCTAAAGATACACCCGGAGGTCCTATAGTATTTTTTGCGCAGCCTGCATTTGATCTTTCTGAGCTTGTATTGGAACAACTTAAAGCAATGGCGCCTAAAGAGATGGAGCCACCTGTAGTAGGTCCGAAGGTACAAACGCCTGCTCAGTCATCTACCCGTTCGGCTAAAACAGTTAAGAAAAAATAAGCCGGTGCCCCCTTCTTTCCTATTTTATCTAGTCAGTAAAGAGGGGGGGTATAGTGGTTTTTATTAGTTTGTAACCTAGTTTAGTATCATTTTTTTATGGATTCATTTTGAGGTTATCTTATCTAAGTAGATTTTTTGCTTATGGCTTACTGTTGATCCTCGTTTATTGGATACTGCGCAGTTGTAGTGGTGAAAAAAGCATAAAAAATTCCCCAGAGGATTCTTTTATTGCTTGTGTTGGTAAACATTATTTATATCCATCGGATCTTGCATCCATCGATCTTTTGCATACTGATGTTGCAGATAGAGATTTTTTTATTAAAAAATATGTAGAAGAGTGGGTCTGTAAGCAGCTCCTTATTGCGCAAGCAGATGGCCCATCTATGCAGTCTTCTATGGAAGCGAAGTTAAATGACTATAAAAATGACTTATTGGCGTACCATTTTTTAGAAACGCTCATTCAACCTGAATGGAATCCATATGTATCATCAGAAGAAGTAGCAAATTACTATCAAAAATACAAACAGTGTGACTTTATACTGCCTCATGATATCGTAAAGGGTCTTTTTTTGGTGCTTCCCTCAAAAGCTGCTTCTATTAATTCTGTAAGGTCACTCATATTATCAAATAAAGCAGCAGATCGCGCAAAGTTGCAAGCCTATTGTAAATCTTATGCCCATACCGCTATCTTAGAAACAAATAAATGGCTACCTTGGGAAGCAGTTTTGGCTAAAACTGGCTATCGTCCAGTCGGAGATGCAACTAGATTGTTAAAAACCAACAAATTTATTCATATAGTGGGCCGAAAGCATACCTATTTTTTAAAAATAGATCAGTATAAACTAGCACAAGAAATTGCCCCGTTAGAAGCAGTGGAAGATCGAATTAAGGCAATTATATTACATAAAAGGAAATTAGATCTCATAAATAAAATTAAATGTAAACTCCTAGAAGATGCTAAAAAAAATAATACCTGTGTTATTCAGATTAATTAAAACTGTAGTATGTTGCCTTGCTATAAGTATTTGTGCTGGATTACCTATCACTAGGGCGACCGATACATTGTTGTTGGATAAAGTGATTGCTAGTGTAAATCAAGAGGTAATTTTATATTCTGATTTAGAAGAAGTATACAACCAGCAATTCTACTCAGAAGTAAAAATAGTAGATGAATCTAAAAAAATAGCGCTATTACGGGAATTGGTTGTATATAAAATGCTTTTAGCAAAAGCTAAGTTAGACGATCTTAAGATTTCCAAAGCATACCTTGAAGGACAATGTGAGGCTAAAATAGCCAGTTGGATAGAGCACTTTGGCTCTGAAGAAAAGATTCTGGAGGTTACGGGTAAATCTATCTACCATTTTAAGAAAAAGTTAAAAAAGCAATTAAAGGAACAATATTTGGCTATGTTAGCCTATCGCCATCTTACCCAACATGTAGTAGTTACACCAGCAGAGGTAAAAAATTATTTCAATGCATTGCCCCCAGGTCATCTTCCTTACTATCCTACCTCTGGTGAGGTATATCAACTCGTTGTCTATCCTAAAGCAGTTAAGCCAACAGAGCAAGAAGTTAAATTAGCTGAAATTGAATTGAATAAAATTAGAACACAAATAGTTTTAGGCAAATTAAAGTTTCAAGCAGCTGTACAGCAATATGCAGAAGACAAAAAAATAGTCGTTCAGGCAGAGTTGATTACGCATAACCAAGAAGGTGAGCTATTACCAGGTATACGCATTCCTTTTAAATCTTTGCATCCAGAAGTCTATCTTGCAATTGAGAGCCTTAATGTAGGGGGAGTTAGTCAACCTCAGAAGTATATTGATACATTAGGTAGATCAGCTTGGCGG
>ANMQ01000001.1_pt1 | contig 28610 bp, 22 predicted proteins | sample 507748 | NCBI WGS metagenome assembly ANMQ01 (sample SAMN01728977, study PRJNA163505) | wasp metagenome | isolation source: Encarsia pergandiella - a minute parasitoid wasp | collected 2006-10 | reverse complement strand
AAATGGACAAACGGATTCTTATCAATATTATTCAAAAATTCAAAGGTGGTCCCGTAGGGCTTACCACTATTGCAACTGCTTGTCTAGAGGAAGCAGAAACCATAGAAGAAGTATATGAACCATTTCTTATTCAAGAAGGGTATATCAAACGCACGCCACGTGGAAGGGTCGCAACAGAAGCCGCCTATAAGCATTTGGGATTCCCTTATACCGCTGATCTTTTCGACAAATAGCGCCCGTTTTGCCTTTGTTTAGCACATTATTGTGTAGCAAGATCTACCTATATTTGTATAGGGTGATTGGTTGGATAACGATAGTTGTGTACAATAATTTATAGGGTCAATATTTTCCCGATATTTTATTTATAATCAAGTAATAAAATGGCAGGACATAGTAAGTGGTCTAATATAAAACGTAAAAAGACTATAAATGATGCAAAAAAAGTAAAATTTTTACAAAGCTGGTTAAAGAGCTAACCGTAGCCGCCAGAACGGGCGGCGCTGAACCAGAATTTAACCCACGATTGCGTTTGGCCATTCAAAATGCCAAGGGGGCTAACATGCCAAAAGATCCCATACTACGTGCCATTAGTAAGGCAAGTAGCCATGATGTAGCTACTTATCATGAAGTGACCTATGAGGGATATGGGCCAGATGGAGTGGCCATCATGGTGGTCTGTATGACCGATAAAGTGATTAGAACAGTAGCCAATGTGCGGGCTATTTTTGCGAAATATGGAGGCAGTTTAGAAAAAAATGGTGCCATTACTTTCTTGTTTGATTACAAAGGCTTCTTTACCATTCCTTCTGTTGATATTAAAGATGATGATGATTTTACCTTAGGGTTAATAGATGCAGGCGCAGAAGCATTAGAAAGCGATGGTGCATTTGCCCATGTAATTTGTGCAGTAGAAAATTTTAGAAATATACAAAAACACTTAGAAGCACAGTCTATTGCACCAACTTTTGCTGGTTTAGAGTATATCGCTCATACTTTTGTTCAAGTAAGTGATGCTACATTGCCCAAGCTTATAAAGCTTATAGATGCGCTAAAAGATGACGATGATGTCCAAAAAGTCTATCATAATATCGCGCTTCAACCAGATCAGGAAGTTTTATGGACGTAAAAGACTAGATGGTATGGTCATGAGGGAAATCTACTCTTGATGCTGCCAGTACATTTATCCTTTTGTTTATACGATCTTTAGGATCTGCTTTTTTGAAAAGAGTCCTTCAATTTTTTCGTTTAATTTTGCTTCTATTTTCTGTTCTTTCTCCATGATCTCTTGTATGAATGATTCTATACGTTTTATAATATCGTTCTTTTTGTTCTTTTTTACTCGTTTTGTTATATCAGTTTCTATTGATTCTAAATTAGTTATCATATCTTCTATCTCAGCGTTACTTTGATACTTTTCTTTTATTATTTCTTTCAGAAGTTCTACAGACTCATCATTACTGTTTACTGATCTTAAATTAGTTATCATATTTTTTATCTTATCGTTATTTTTTATTGTTTCTTCCAGAAATTTTTTAACGTTTGGGTTCTTTATATTTCTTGGTATATTTGGTATACTGATGAAGATTGTTTCTATGTTTTGTTGAAAACTTTGAATCATCTCTGGGAAATCACTTAGTATATATAACATATACGTATAATTAGTATGGATATCTGTGGATAAATTTTTGATAAATTCTTTTATTTCGTTTATTTGTTCCTGGAAAGTTTCTAATTCTTTATTTACGCTTGCTTTTTGATCATCAATAGATGAATATATGTGAGGTACAAGTTTTTCTAAGCTATCCAATTTCTCTTTCATTGATTTTATCAAGTTATTATAACTTTCTGTATCTTGTTCTATTGATGTTATCAAGCTATTATAACTTTCTGTATCTTCTTCTATTAATTTTATAAAGTTGTCATAACTTTCTGTATCTTCTTCTATTAATTTTATAAGGCTGTTGCCAACGTTGTGATTTTTTTCTTTTTCTAATCTTCCCTTAATATCTTCTATCAATGTCAGTACTTTACTATATTTGCTTGGTAGGTCACTTATCAATTTTACCCTTTCCTCAATGTCGTCGAATAGTATATTAAGTAATCTACGTATTTTGATATTTTTTATTTTTTCTTTTATTTTTTCTTTTATTTTTATAGTATATTCCATATTGTCATCTTCATCAAGACATTCAACATTACTATTATAACCATATGAAGGTTCAATACAAGTCTGTTCGGAGCTTGTCACTTTTTGTTTTCTAAGCCTCTTCAAGGATTCACTTTTCTTAAGTCCTTCATTTTGCTTTTGTTCAAAAACTGCTATCAAAGTTTTAACGCGGCCAGTTTGTACATTATGATCTATATTAAATGTATTAGAAGCATTACAATATTGAATATTTTTACGAATCTTTACATTATCATTTACATTACATATATTATAATCATTCAAGGGTTCAATAGCAATACTAGAGCAAGTCTCTTCGGGTTGTGATACTGCTAATAAATTTAGCTTCTTTGATTCGATATTATTAGTAGAGTCAGTAATTTTAGGATCATCCTTAGCAACTACACTTCTCTCAGGTGATGATGGCGTTTCTTGTAAGGGCAAGGGGATCAGTAGGTTATCCTTCTGCTCTAGGGATAACGAAGGTACTGGTAGGCTATTTGAAGTTTCTTTGAACGGTAATGTTTTGTTTTTCAGCCCATTTCCCGAAAGGATTGGCTGCGCTAGTCCTATATTAGTAAGATGGGTACCATCAGGTTGCTGCTTAGCAAGCGTATTTGTTACATATAATGGCTTGTCCCTTTGTAGGGGAAATAGCCGTGCGGATAGGGGGTCTACTTTCTTGCTTAAGGGTAATAGGTCGAAAAATAGATCGCTTTTATTGGATTTGGAAAAGGTTTCTACTATACTAGGTACATGTTTGATTTTGCTGTTGGAACTACATGCTGTGCTGCACAGTAGGAGCGTTCTGGACAGTTTTATTAAAAAAGAAGGAGAAAAAATATTTTGAGCGAAAGAATAGGTAAAATCATTAGGAATATAGGTGGCTTTATCATTTCCTAAGCAAGTCTTATCGCTTTTTATATGTACGTTGGTCATATCTTTTTACTTTTAATAATTTTTTAAGGGTTGTTTTATCTACATCTAGTAAAAGAACAATATGTTTTTTTATTTAAAATTTAAAATTTCAAATTTTCTAGCTATGCTAAAACAATCCCATGCTTGTATGTATACTTAAAAATAGGGTTCAAAAAGGCCATTACGAGATATATCTAATAGTTAGAAAGTTAATAGTCAGGTAAATGGGCTCAAAAAACTAGAAGCTAGTGGTTCCCTAGTGCAGCCTCTACCGTTTCTATGACCTTTGGGGCTAAAGGATCTGTTGCAGAAGCAAACCATGTAATGCATTGACCCTCTTTCCCTATCAAGTATTTATGAAAGTTCCATTTTGGGCGTCCACACCAAGAAACTTGTGTAGCAGCCCATGCATAAAATGGATGAATGGATTTTCCACGCACAGCTGTTAACTGCGTAATCGGAAAAGTAAGGCCACTTGATTTGTTTTGTATAGCAGTTGCTATATCACAAGGCTTTTCAAATTCTTGCTTGCCAAAACTTTGAGAAGATACCCCAAGCACTGTAAAACCATGCATATGGTAGCGATCATGCAGCCTTTGTAAGGCATCGAATTGACGGGCAAATCCACAGCGCGAAGCTGTATTGACTACTAAAACTACCTGCCCACTACAAAGATGAAACGTAGTGCCATCTAATAGGGTAAACGAAAAATCTTTATGAGGGTTGGTATGTGTATCCATACTTTTGCAACTGTTTAAAGAAACAGGTTAATTTCTCATTAAGAAAAAAACATTTAACGAGCAAATGTAAGCTACATTTAATTAAAATAAAAAGTAGAATGCTGTTTTTTAGTACGAAAATGCAGTTTATATATTTGAATGATGGATTAGATGACAAAAAATGGGTCTCTAAATATCTATATTTTGTATTTACGCTTTAAAGCTTAAATAGCAAGACAAGACATAGATCAATCACCTATATCTGATTAAGTACATAAATAAAAATTTATAGAGAGGCTATGCAATAATCCAAATAGTTCGTTGCTGAGTGCTATACGATATAGAGTAGAAAGCATTGGAATGGTGATTTCGGATTTATGGTCTATAATGGATATTTTTATAAAATATTTACCTGGATAGCGTTTGATACAAGCTTCCAATTCGTTCACCAGCTGTTGGTTGATATGCTCTTCCATCAGCTTTAAATGAATGCCTTTCGCCATTTTTTCACGCATCTCTTCTAATAGGTTAATCGTTCGGGGCTTAAAGTTTTGCATCTCTTGGTTGCCATAACGTATCGCTACATGTCCAGTAAGGAAAAGTAATTTCCCAACTTCTAATAGATGCTTGTATTTTAAATAGTCTTCCCCAAAAAGTGCAAAATGTAACGATCCATGGTAATCATCTAATGTGAGTAACGCAAAAGTATTTCCTTTACCATTTTGCTTAATAGTAGACGCAGTAAGTATACCCGCTATGGTGACAGTTTTTCGACTAGCAGCTAGTATATTTTGTGTAGTTACATTGCAAAAGCTTTTTATATCTACTTTAAATGGATCTAGTGGATGACCAGAAATATAAAAACCAACTAGTTCTTTCTCTATACGCAGTTGTTCCAATGGATCATAAGGGGTACAGTCAACTGGTTCTGGCCTTTTAACTTGACTATAGCCACTAGCTGCAAAAAGCGACTGCGCAGCTTCTATCTGTTCTTTTTGTATACGATTGCGATATTGGATCAATTTTTCTATAAAACTGCTACCCGATGCTTCATAGAGATACTGTCTTCTATGTAATGCTTTAAAGCTATCAAAAGCACCTGATAAAGCAAGTGATTCCATCGTTTTTTTATTGAGGCTTTTAAGATGAATGGATTCGATAAAATCAAAAATATCTTTAAAAGCCCCTTTCTCCCTTCTTGCTGCTATAATAGCAGTGACTGCTGCCTCGCCTGCCCCTTTGATTGCGCCTAGCCCAAATCTTATTTCTTTATGGAGGCCTGCACTGAAATTGACTTGACTGGCATTTATATCAGGGCCCAATACCGATAGTCCTTGCTGGCGACTTTCTTCCATAAAAAAAGCAATTTTTTCAATATCACCCTGGTTATGGGTTAATACAGCCGCCATATATTCGGTAGGGTAGTGGGCCTTTAGATAAGCCGTTTGATAGGCAATTAGGGAATAGGCTGCTGCATGCGAACGATTAAAACCATATTGTGCAAACTTTTCCATAATCTCAAAAATATGCAATGCTTTTTCTTTAGGGATGCTATGTTTTTGAGCCGCTCCAGTTATGAAAATATCACGCTGTTTGGCCATTTCCGTTGCATTTTTTTTCCCCATAGCTTTGCGCAGCAAATCTGCACTTCCTAGCGTATAACCCGCCATTGCTTGTGCGGTTTGTATGATTTGCTCTTGGTAAATCATAATGCCGTAAGTGGGCTTTAAAATAGTTTCTAAAAGTGGATGAGGGTATTCAATAGTTTCTTTACCATGTTTGCGGGCAATAAAATTAGGAATAAACTGCATAGGGCCTGGCCTATAAAGGGCATTCATCGCAATCAGCTCTTCCATCGTAGTGGGTTGCAGTTTGATCAACCATTGACGCATCCCTTCTGACTCAAATTGAAAAGTCCCTTTTGTATTACCGGATTGGTATAGTTTAAAAGTAATCGGGTCGTCTAAAGGAATCAGATCTATATCTATAGAAATGGCTCTATTTTGTTGGATCAATTGCAAGGCATCTTTAATAATACTAAGCGTCTTTAAGCCTAAAAAATCCATTTTTAGCATACCGATTCCTTCAAGTACCGATCCATCATATTGGGTAACCAATAAATCAGAATTTTTATCTGTTTTTACTGGAATATATTCTACAATATCATGGGGTGCTATGATGATCCCTGCTGCATGAATACCTGTATGGCGGACCAACCCTTCTAATCTTTCTGCTAAATCCAATACTTTACCCTCTGGTGTGGTAAGGGATTTTTTAAGCTCAGCCAGTTCTTTTACTTCTTCAAAAGCTTCTGATAAGGTAATCCCTAGTTTATCTGGTATCAACTTGGTCATATAGTTGGCCCGTGCCAAAGGTACCCCCAACACACGGGCTACATCCCGTATGGCAGATTTAGCGGCCATACTACCAAAGGTGATAATCGAGGCTACTTGGTTTCTACCATATTTTTGAATCACGTAATCAATTACTTTTTTACGTCCTTCATCATCAAAATCTACGTCTATATCAGGCATAGAAACCCGTTCTGGATTCAAAAAACGTTCAAAAAGCAGATTATAGCGTATGGGATCTATTTTGGTAATGCCGATGCAAAAAGCCACTAAAGAGCCTGCTACCGATCCTCGACCTGGCCCTACAACCACACCTAATTGCACAGCTGCTTGAATAAAGTCTTGTACAATTAGAAAATAGCCAGCAAAACCGGTCTGGGCAATAATGGTCAATTCATAGTTGAGTCTGTTCTCTACCTCTAGAGGAATGGTCCCATACTTGGCACGTGCCCCAGAAAAAGCCAAATGGCTTAGATAGAGATTGGTATCTGAAAATCCACTCGGAAGGCTAAAAATAGGCAGCAGCACATCACGTGTTAAGGAAACGGTTTCTACTTTTTCTACCAAGGCTAGGGTATTGGTAAGCGCCTCTGGTAGATCTGCAAAAAGCAGCGCCATGGCTTCTGGTGGCTTTAAAAAAAATTGATCGTTGTTAAAACGCATCCGATTGGGATCGTTGTAATCTTTTCCTGTTTGTAAGCAGAGCAATACATCTTGTGCAAGACTGTCCTGTTGCGCAACATAATGGACATCGTTGGTGGCAATCACTTTCACATTATATTTTTCAGCCCAACGGAGCAATACGAGATTACAAATTTCTTGTTCCTTGATGCCATGTCTTTGTAGCTCTATGTAGTAATCTTCACCAAATAGCGCAACCCATTCTAAAAAAAGCTTTTCTGCTGCTGCTTCACCATGGCGTATAATGGTTTTAGGAATCTCTGCACTTAAACAACAGGTAGTGGCAATTAAACCTTCTTTATACTGTTTGAGTAAAGCTTTATCAATACGTGGTTTATAGTAATAGCCTTCTAAAAAACCTAGGGAGCATAATTTGGTAATATTTTGATAACCTATGCTATTTTTAGCCAGCAACAACTGGTGGTAACGGGTTTTATCTTTATGATCCTGCCGATCAGGTGCCATATAAAACTCACATCCTATAATGGGCTTTATTCCTTCCTTAGCAGCTGCAGCTACAAATTGGGGGACCCCAAACATATTCCCATGGTCGGTAATGGCCAATGCATCCATCCCCAATTGTTTATTCGCCGCTATTAAACGTGTGACCTTAGCGGCCCCATCCAATAAAGAATATTCTGTATGACAATGTAAATGGCAAAAGTTAGGCATGGTGGTATGACATGGTATAGATGCCCTTCTAAGGGCTGTTTATAGAAGCATTAAAAGTGGATTTAAAGGAAAAAGAGGTAAATATAAGGGTGAAAGACGGGGTTCGAACCCGCGACCCTTGGTACCACAAACCAATGCTCTAACCAGCTGAGCTACATTCACCATAAAACCAGATCTATCAAGCTATTGAGCCAATAGATAACTTGATTGGGTCAAATATAAGCAAAAAAAATAAAAATTGTACACAACGGCTCTGTCTGTCTAAACCATCATGGACAAGATAATGATCACGCAGCAGAGCATATTGGATATGTATTATAAAGATGCCATTCGAGTCATCCAAACAGGCTGCCTGTAAAAAGTTGTGGTTGGCATCATACAACTATCTGTTGATTTAAAAAAGATTGTAAGAGAATTGCAGCACTTACCTTATCTATATTGCTTTTATCTGCTCTATCCTTTTTAGAATAGCCAGCTTGGTAGAGTCCTTGTAAAGCCAACTTAGAAGTAAATCGTTCATCTTGGTAATAAAAACTTTGGGCTGGAAAAGCTTTTTTTAATTGCGTGGCGATCTGTTTTATGATCTTACCCATTGTAGAAGGTTTGCCATTCAAATAGTTGGGCATACCCATCACAAAGGTGACTACATTTTCTTGTTCGAGATAATCCTTTAAAAAAGGAAATAAAATAGGGGCAGCAATTGTTGTCAAAGGGGTAGCAATTATTTGTAAAGGATCTGTTACAGCAATACCGACCCGTTTGAGCCCATAATCTATGGCGATAATCCTACCCAATTTATTTTCCATTATTTTGTTGGTTTTGAAGGAACTGTTTGGCGTGGGCTACTATGGACTTTGCAGCTATTGCAGCGCCATTTTTTGGACTCAGCAATCGGTGAACTGCTGGATAGGCTGCTTGTTGTTTAGTCCTACCATTGTCCGATAGTAGGTTGGTTAAAGTAGCATAGAGCTTTTTGTCTGTTAGTTGATATTGAATGAGTTCTGGAACAACCGGATGATCCATCAAAAGGTTAACCAAAGAGATGTAATCTACCGTAATAATGGTTTTATAAAAACAATAGGCCAATGGATGGAACTTATAGACCACTATTTGTGCAAGATTAAATAAAGCAGCTTCTAAACTAGCGGTTCCAGCAGCAATCACCGCCACCTTTGCAACGGCCATTAGGTCATAGCTTTGGTCATAAATAACTTGAACCGTAGGTGGGCATAGTGCTTCATACAAACTGTTTGGAATAATACTTAATCCAGCTACTACAAACTGATAGCCTTTAAAATGGGCTGCCTGCGCAACCATTAGAGGCAATAAACGATGAATTTCATCCAATCTACTGCCGGGTAATAGGGCTATAATCGGACGATGGTCGAGGCGATTTTCTGCCTTAAAAAAGGGATTGATGGCATGATCGGCAACTTTTTGAATCAATGGATTGCCGACATAGTCAATTGTATGGTAGCCCTGTGCATGATAATAGGCTACTTCAAAAGGTAGAATGGACCATATGTGGTCTACATTTTGCTTGATTTTTGCAATTCTTTTTTGACCATGTGCCCAGATTTTAGGCGGTATATAGTAGTGTACTAGAAATCCATTTTTTTTAGCAAATGCAGCAAGCCTCATATTGAAGCCACTGTAGTCAATTAAAAGAACGACAGTTGGCTGGTAGTGCTTTAGACTTTTTTGGCAAAACTTTAGCAACTGCCATAGGGTATACCACCTTTTTAAAAAATCTATCCCCATATAGGCCATTTTTGAACCGTCTACACTGCAAGGCCTACCCATAGCTTGAGACATAGCAGTTCCTCCACAACACCAAAAATCGGCGTAGTGATCTATTGATTTGATGTGTCTAATCAAATCAGCTCCATGCATATCTCCAGAGTGCTCACCCGCAATAACGTAATAACGCATAAGTATTTGGATTTTAGATGGTAGCCTTGCTATCCAAAGATATAGAGATACTTTTTAATCAAAAAAATGTGCTTAAATGGTTTATTTTTTTTCCGTTATGGGTTCAGCTAAACTGCCATCCCAAACTTTGGGATTAGCTATTTTATTTTCTTGAAGTGCCAAGCGATAGACCTGATCTACAGAATCTACATAATGAAATATTAAACTTTCACGGTAAATTGCTTTTATTTCTTGTACATCTTTTTTGTTTTTGCTGCTGAGTATAATCTCTTTCATACCTACACGTTTTGCAGCTAGAATTTTTTCTTTAATACCACCTACTGGTAGTACTTCGCCACGTAAGGTAATTTCCCCTGTCATAGCCAAACAGTCTTTTACCTTTTTTTGCGTATATAAAGACGCCAATGAGGTAAAAAGGGTAATGCCTGCAGAGGGACCATCCTTAGGGACTGCCCCAGAAGGCACATGAATGTGTAGATCATAATTTTCAAATACACCATGTGATACATCAAGGTACTGGTCATTCGCTTTTAAGTAAGAAAGCGCTGTCATAGCAGATTCTTTCATAACTTCTCCTAAATGACCAGACAAATTAATCCTTCCTTTTCCTTTACTCAAGACAGATTCTATAAAGAGAATTTCACCACCAGCAGCCGTCCAGGCTAACCCAATCGAAACACCAGGTAAGGATGTGGTTTGATAAGGTGTTTGATCAAATGGCTCTGGGCCAAGTAAAGCAATAACATCAGTTGGTTTGATTTTTTTAGTATAAGTTTCCGCTAAAGCAATCGATTTTGCGCTCTTTCTGCAAATATTTGCTATTTGACGAGATAGTTCACGTACGCCAGATTCACGCGTATAACTTGCTATAATAGTGGCCAAAGCATCATCTTGTATGGCTAGATCAGTAGCTTTAAGGCCATGTTCTTTTCTTTGTTTGGGGAAGAGATATTTTTTTGCAATTTCTATCTTTTCTTCTAGAAGATAGCCACTTACTTCAATGACTTCCATTCTGTCCTGTAAAGCAGATGGAATACGATCCATTGAATTGGCAGTGGCTACAAATAGAATTTTAGAAAGATCATATGGCACTTCCAAAAAATGGTCCACAAAAGCATTGTTTTGTTCTGGATCTAGCACTTCTAGTAGTGCAGATGCTGGATCTCCACGCATGCCATCTATTTTATCTACTTCATCTAGTACAATAACCGGATTAGATGAACCACTTTTTTGAATGTTATAGATAATTTTTCCAGCCATTGCACCAATATAGGTTTTTCTATGTCCACGTATTTCTGCTTCATCATTTAGCCCACCTAGTGCAATACGTGCATACTTCCTACCCATTGCTTTAGCAATAGACTTTCCTAAAGAAGTTTTTCCTACTCCAGGAGGACCACATAAACATAAAATAGGTCCCTTCATATTTTTTTTTAGCCGTACAACTGCTAAAAATTCTAAAAGGCGCTCTTTGACTTTTTCAATACCATAGTGGTCTGCATCAAAAATCTTTTTGGCCCGGGTTAGGTCTAAATTGTCTTTGGTATAGTGCTCCCAAGGCAACTCTACGAGCAGCTCTGCATGGTTGATGCTAATGGAATAATCTGGACTGTGTGGGCTCATCCGTTCAGCTTTTTCCAATGCCTTTTTAAAATAATTGGCTACCTCTTTAGGCCATTGTTTTTTATTTCCTTTTTCACGTAATCTATCAATTTCGTCTGAACCCTCGTTTTCGCCTAGTTCATCCTGTAGCACTTTAACCTGTTGCCTTAAGTAATAATCTCGTTGTTGCTGACTAATATCAGAGTGTACTTTATCTTGAATCTCTTTTTTAAGCTCTGAGATTTCTAATTCTCTTAAAAGATGTTTTAAGAGCAAATTGGCTCGCTTGGTGCTATTACTTAACTCTAGTAACTTTTGCTTGTAGTGGATATCTGTATTTAAATTAGAAGCCAAAAAATAGGTAAGAAAATCAAGACTTTTAATATTGGTTAGCATGGCCTGTGCTTCACCAGAACCATCAGGTCGAAATTTAAGAATCTTAATTGCTACATCTTTTAAGGATTGCATAAGGGCAAGAACTTTTTTGTCTTCCTTATAAGGGTGATCTTTTAATAGCTGAATAGTAGCTTCTAATCCTAATGACTCTGTAAAGAGTTGAATGGTTTGAAATTTTTGTTTGCCATGTACCAAAGCAATTGTTTTACCATTTGGTAAATTAATGATTTTAATAATTTTAGCTAGTGTACCTATTGGATATACATCCGTTTGTTTACCTTCAAAGTTTTCTGGGTTGCGCTGTGCAATGATGCCCAATAGACCATCTTTTTCATGTATGACTTCTATCAAATGCATCGCCTGCCTTTCTTTAACGGAAATAGGGACGACAACGTTAGGAAAAAGAACCATATTACGAAGTGCCAACAAGGGTATTCTACCTTGGGTGTGGTCATCAGAGAGCTGTTCTTTTTCATCAGAGACAATCAGTTCTACCATACCGCCTATGCCGTCCTCACCCCATGCAGAAGCAAGCCCCCCATCCATTACTAGTGATTTATTGAAGTACATATGGTTATAAATGATTCCTAATTTACCTTTTTAGCATGACTTATATGATTGTATACTTAAATACTATGCCAAAAAGTAAAAAATAATATGGTTATAAAACTACTTATAATAGCTTACGAATATCATTACCCAATGCATAAAGCATAAGTAAAAGCATAAGGATCATGCCGAGTTTTTGAGTGCTTTGTAAAAACTTATCAGAAAGTTTTCTGCCAGATAGCACTTCATACAATATACATAAAGCATGTCCTCCATCTAATGCTGGAATAGGCAGTAAGTTGATTAAACCAATCATGATGGATAACAAGGCAACCAGGGTCCAGAATTTATATCCAATAAATTCGTTGTCAAAATTTTGGGCTATGCTAATCGGACCACCCAACGATTTTTTTAAAGCAAGTTTTCCTGTGATTAATTTCCATATGGTTAAAAAATGGCATTCCATCAACTCTAAAGCTTTTTTTAGACCAATGGGAATAGATGCTACAAATGAATAATGTAGTTGTCTATATTTAGGCTGAGCCAATTCAATACCTAATCCTTCTTGGCCTATTTGGACCTGGGTACCCATTTTTATGCCATTCCGCAAATAGACTACTTCAACTGTTTTATCCAAACAAGTTTTAACTATCCTTATTAAGCTATATAGATCAAGGGTAGATTGGCCTGCTAACTCAATAATTTGATCTCCAGCCATTAGGCCTGCTAGGGTAGCACTACTATTTGGGCGAACGGAGTGAATCAAGCAGGGAAAAATGGGCCTTATAAAAAAATCTTTTTTTATATCTGATAAGCTTTCTAGGAGCTTTTCTGGAATGGGTAGTGTGAATAGCTGACCATCTCTGTTGATGGTATAATAGCTTTTACTACGGAGTAAAAAGCTGGGTGATACAACATCATTAAAATCATCAAAATTTTTTCCATTGATTTTGAAAATTTTATCCCCTGTTTTAAAGCCCATTTCTCTAGCTAGTGCACTTGGTATGATGCCATATTTATTTACTTCATCTTTAGGTAAATAGGTATTGCCCATTATATAAGTTAAACCAATCCATATGCATATGCCACTGAGTAGGTTAAAGATAATACCACCCAATATAGTGAGGCAGCGCTGCCAGGCTGGCTTTGAACGAAATTCCCAAGGTTGTGGACTATTTTCCAAATCATCAATGGCCAACGATTCATCCACCATACCTGCAATCTGAACGGCTCCACCTAAGGGAATCGATCCTAAGGCATATTCTGTTTCACCCCACTTGACTTTAAATAGTTTAGGAGGAAATCCAATCATATAGCTATTGACGCGCATTTTAAATAGCTTAGCAAAAAGCAAATGGCCCAATTCATGTATACCAACTATGATGAATAGAGCGGCTAAAAATTGGATGGTCTTAATAAAAAACGCCATATAGTGTAGCAATTACTATGTTAATCTTATAGGGAGTAGCCCTTAAATATAAGCAAAAAATAGGATATACATCTTCAATAGATGGTCTATGTTGGGCAATAGAGGCTACAAAAAAGTGGCTTGCAAGTAGCATACGTTATAAAATGTACGCACTAAGGTCTTTCTGTTTTAGTAAGTCAGCCAGCGATTCTTGGACCATTGTTTTGGTGATGGTAATGGCGGTATTGGGCCTAATCGTATCTGGAACATCAAATAGAATAGGCGTTAATAGATGACTCATCACAGTTTGCAACCGCCTCGCACCAATATTTTCTATCTCTTCATTGAGGAGATAGGCAGTGGCGGCAATTTCTTGTTTGGCTTCTGGACTAAAATCTAGCCTAACGTTTTCTACAGCTAACAATGCTTGATACTGGATGGGTAATGCACTTTTAGGTTCATCTAGAATCTTATAAAAATCCTTTTGTGAAAGATTTTCTAAAGTTACACGAATCGGAAAGCGACCTTGTAACTCTGGAATGAGGTCAGATGGTTTGGCCATATGAAAAGCACCTGCTCCAATAAAAAGAATATGATCTGTCTGAATGGGACCATGTTTGGTCTGTACTGTACTGCCTTCTACAATGGGTAAAAGATCGCGCTGAACACCTTCCCGACTTACACCTGGACCATTGCCTTGACCAGTGTGGGCAATTTTATCTATTTCATCTATAAAAATAATACCGGAATGGCTAGCTCTTGCTAAGGCTTCTTCCTTAACGGCATTCATATCAATAAGCTTGGCTGTTTCTTCTGTCAATAGTAAGGTGCGTGCCTCTGCAATACTAACTTTTATTTTTTTAGTTTGTTTGGGTAAAAAACTGCTCAGCATATCCTGAAAGTTCATTACCAATCCTTCTTCCATGGAAGGACCTGACCCTAGACTATTGACATTACCAGCTGGAACGGCCTTAGTTATTTTAATTTCTATTTGCTGTTGATCCAGTTGACCACTTCTTAATTTTTCACGAAATCGTTCCCGCGTAGTATAGCTGCTTTGTGTACTATCTAAACAGGTCTCTTCGTTTGTTTTTGATTGAAACGGAGGAAGTAATATATCTAAAATAATTTCTTCTACTTGTTCAACTGCTTTATGCTGGACTGTTTCAATTTTTTCTGACTTTACCATCGCTACAGCACGTTCCACTAAGTCCCTTACCATACTCTCTACATCACGTCCAACATAGCCTACTTCTGTAAATTTGGAGGCCTCTACTTTTACAAAAGGAACTTTTGCAATTTTAGCCAATCGCCTAGCTATTTCTGTTTTGCCTACCCCAGTCGGTCCAATCATTAAGATATTATTTGGGACAATATCTTCCTTTAAAATGCCCGTAACCTCCATTCTGCGCCATCTATTCCGCAAAGCAACAGCCACATTGCGTTTGGCTTCTACTTGGCCGATAATATATTTATCGAGTTTTTGTACAATTTCTAGAGGTGTAAGGGCCTGCTGATCAGTTGACATAGTTATTTATAATTTGGTTGGGTCTATACAAATTGCTTGATGGCAATATATTTTATTTGTCTTACATAAAAAACTATTAAGCGCAGCTTATGCGGATGCAACCGTGAACATACAATAAACTTACTAATATTTATATTAATATAACGGTTCTATCCCTATCTATGCAACCTGAACGGTGGAAATACTACCAGCATTTATTGGAAGGGTCCCTCAAGCAAGGCAATCTACTATGATAAGTTGTTTCAAGAAAATCAGCTGTAAAGACCTTCTTTGTATCACCGGCAGCTATAAGTTGATGGTTGAGCAAGACCAGCCAATCAAAATAAGTATCTACTGACCCTAAATCATGGTGTACGACTACAATGGTTTTACCTGCTTCCACCATGTTTTTTAAGAGTCCAATAACAATTTTTTCTGTAGTAATATCTATACCTGTAAAAGGTTCATCCATAAAATATAACGCTGCATCTTGGGCCAAAGCCCTAGCTAAAAACACCCTTTGTTGTTGTCCTCCAGATAGTTCGCCAATTTGTTGTTTGGCAAGATGTGCGATACCTAATTCTTCTAAGCACTGCATAGCTATTGTTTTATCTTTTTTATTAGGCCGCTCAAAAAAATGCAATCTATTATACCTGCCCAAAAGCGCAATATCAAATACAGACGCAGGAAAGTCCCAATCTACTGATTCTTTTTGAGGGACATAACTGATCCGTCTTCTTACCTTATGGATAAATGATCCCAACAACTTTATTTCACCCTGTTGATAAGGAATAAGCCCCATAATAACCTTTAATAGGGTAGATTTACCTGCCCCATTGGGACCTATTATTCCAATGATTTTACGTGATGGTAAATCAAAACTAACTTTTTCCAATACAACTTTGCTATTTGGGTAAGAAACAGATAGATCTTTTATCTGTACAATATGCTTATCTGTTTGTATCATCCTTATTTCAGTGCATTTACAATCGTGGTAGTATTGGCGCTAATCATGCCACAATAGGTGGATGCTAAAGTATCAGGCGCACCAAGTGCATCGGAGTAAAGGCATCCTCCTATCTCTACTTTGTATCCATAATGGGAACAACCTTCTAATACAGCTCGTATCGATCTATCTGAAACAGAAGTTTCAAAAAAAACCGCTTTAACATTCCGTGCTATAATAAGGGCTATAATACGCTTAATATCTTTTAAGCCACACTCAGATATAGTAGAAATTCCTTGTAAGCCAACTACTTCTATATTATAAGCCTTACCAAAATAACCAAAAGCATCATGTGCAGTGATTAATACTCGTTGCTTAAAGGGAATAGACTGCATTTGGACAGTTATGGCTTGATGTAATGCCTCCAATGTTTCGATATAAGCCAATGTATTTTTTTGATAGTAAGCCGCTGATTCAGGTCTTGCTTCTTGTAACTTTTGGCTAATAAAACCAACTACCTGTTGCCATAACTTTACATCAAACCAGATATGAGGATCTATACCAACAGCACACATATCCTCATATAAGAGCTGCTTTGGCATAAGGGCATCACTAACCGCATACGTTTTTTTCTCTTTGGCCATTTTTTGCAATAAGTCAGTCATTTTACCTTCTAAATCAAGACCATGATAAAAAATTATATGAGCATGTCTAAGCTGTTGAATATCTTTTTGAGTAGTTTGATAGATATGAGGATCTATACCAGGGCCCATTAGGCTAACTACCTGAGCATCGTCTTTTACAATATTTTTAACGGCATCTTCCAATATACCTGTAGTGGTTAAAATAACAAATGGTTCATCTGAAGTAGTGCCGCAAGAGGATAAAATCAAAGAAAAAAATAGACAAACAGTGCCATACATATTGGATGATATGGACTTAGTAAGATTGGGCAGCATAGAGAATAGTATATTTAAGACTTTATTGATTGAACCATGATCGTTATAGATTACTAAATCTTTCGTACTGCTTAGATAAGCCGACCCAATACTACTTTGCACCTCTTGTAATTTTACAGGAGAGACAATGCAAAGCTAACTTTTTCCCTATAATTTTACTATTTGTAGAAGTAATTTATTTTGACTTTATGTTCTCTACTTTATGTTCTCTTTAGAGCGTACCTTTTTTAAGTGCATTAACAATTGTTATGGTATTGGCACGGATCATTCCACAATAGCTTCCTTCTACAGTACTAGGTGCACCAAGTGCATCTGAATAGAGGTACCCTCCTATTGCTACCTTATGTCCATAATGGGCACAACCTTCTAATACAGCTCGCATCGACTTGTCTGAAACAGAAGTTTCAAAAAAAATTGCTTTAATATTGCGCTTTATAATCAGCGATACAATACGTTTAATGTCTTTTAATCCACACTCGGATGCAGTAGAAATTCCCTGTAAGCCAACTACTTCTATATCATAAACCTTTCCAAAGTAACCAAAAGCATCATGTGCGGTAATCAATACCCGTTGTTGCTTTGGAATAGATTGAATTTCCCGCATAACCGATTGATGTAATGCCTCTAAAGTCTCTAAATAGGCTATTGTATTGTCTTGATAATAGGCTGCTGACTCAGGTCTTGCTGCTTGGAGTTTTTGACTGATAAAACCAACCACTTTTTGCCATATACTTACGTCAAACCAGATATGAGGATCTACACCAATCATACCATCGTATAGTAGCTGTGTTTTATCGAGCGCGTCACCAACGGCATAAACTTGCCTTTGTTGGGCCATTCGTTTTAATAAATTAGACATTTTCCCCTCTAAGTCAAGACCATTATAAAATATTATATGGGCATGCTTAAGCTGTTGTACATCCTTCTGAGTAGTTTGATAGGTATGAGGGTCTATACCAGGCCCCATTAAGCTTATTACACGTGCGTCGTCTTTAACAATGTTTTTAACCGCATCTCCCAGCATACCTGTGGTGGTTAAAATGGTAAATGGTTCGTCTGTATGATTGGTACAGGAAAATAGGCTTAAACAAAAAAACAAATAAAAAATCTTATATCTATTCAAGTAGAGATGTTTTATACAAATAGCCATCTTATTACAATACTATAAAGTGATTAAAATATTATCTGTTATTTTACGAGATATATTAATTTTATGTTGGTTATCAATAGTTATATCCATTGATTCATCAAATTTAATTTTTTCAATAACTGTCATTTTAGCGCCTAAATAGATATTTCTTTTACCGAGGTATTGTAAAAAGGCAACGGAATCATCTTTAATGGCACTTACTATACCACTTGTGCCTTCAGCTACATCTGTCATTAATAGTCTAGGCTTGGTTACAATCTTTCCATCCGCATTTGGAATGACTATACCATGGGGATTACAATATGGGCTGCCTAGAAAATGGTCCAATCGATCTATGAGTATATCAGAATCAATATGTTCTAGTTGCTCTGCTACTTCATGTATTTCATTCCATCCAAATTTTAATTTTTCTACTAAGAAAACTTCCCAAAGTAAATGTTTGCGCAAAATTTTTATAGCCGATTGTTTTCCTGTTTCTGTCAAGGTTACGCCTTGGTATTTGCGGTAGACCACTAAGCCTTTATGATGTAGTTTTTGCATCATATCGGTAATAGAGGCAGCACGGGTATGTAAAAATTCCGCCATGGCAGTAGTTGCAACCAACCTTTCTTTCCCCTCTGAAAGCATGTAAATGGCTTTTAAGTAGTTTTCTTCTGCATGTGTACGTTTCATATATCTTATATTTAGACAAATTTAAATAATTTTTTAGACAAACCTAAAAATTAATCTAAATGAAACATGAATGTTGGATTATAGTATTTTATAAAATTGACAATCAATTATAAAATTAATAAAATGTATTTATACATAATGGTATAGCCAATGTACTAAATCAAATCTTGTAAAGAGATTAAAATAAAAATAGTTTCATCAGTCTATTGAATAAACCATCAACAAAACGATCGAATGAATAGTCTAAAAGAAGCATACAATGTAAATAAATATTATTCAGAATAAATATAAATATATTTTATAATCAAAATAAAATATATATTTATTAAACATAAACTTCAAAAAATACATGGCTATAACTAGGATAGCAAAGCATATATTTGGATATTTAGCCGAATAAAATATTGTTGAAAAATTATATTAAATCATTATCAGTTATATATATATAATTTTAAATGCTTTACTTTAATATATAGTTTAGCGTTATGAGCGCACCAACCATTATTTTATATCATCTTTTTTATTTAAATTGAGGCTGGTATAGTTGAGGATTAAACTGCTTTTATTATTTACAAATATTGACACCATGAGCATTGAGCAACCGCTTATTAATAGGCTGATGCGCTACTTTTTTAGAGGGTTACTATTGATCATTCCATTAGGTGGAACACTCTATTTAATTTCAGTAGTGTTGCGGAAAATAGATGGATTTGTTAGCCTGGGTATCCCAGGTTTGGGCATGTGCATTGTAGTGGCTTCTATAACCCTGTTAGGATATATAGGTACTACCCTTTTCGTTAAGTCAGTATTTGGCTTTACAGAAGCACTGATCAAAAAGGTTCCATTTATTCGTGCGCTTTATTCTTACCTAAAAGATTTTACTTCAGCTTTTGTAAGCAGCAAAGGAAAGTTTAATAAACCGGTTATTATTTTACTAAATAAAACCACCCAAGTCTATAGAATAGGGTTTATTACAAAAGATGCTTTGGACGTGCTTTCTATGCCTAGCCATATAGCGGTTTACCTACCAAATGCTTATGATTTAGCTGGCGTGCTTGTTATCGTTCCTCCGGAATTGGTTAGGCCTTTGGACCTACCTGGCTCTGAAGTAATGAAATTCAATTTTTCTGGAGGACTCACACCACTAAAAAATACAGGCACCAAAGCAAATACGCCAGATTTAGATGCAACAGCATAGCAGTAGACGATCTATAAAGCGAAATAAGCTATTTTCAAACAAACTTTTACAAGCTCCATTTTATTTTGTAATATTGTCTCCAACGGTACGGTATAGTGCAATCTGTAAAGGTTATATATCTATATTTTATGTCTAAAAATTGGTCTTGATATAGCATAATGTACCATACTATATGGGTTCGGAGGGTTGGCAGAGTGGTTTAATGCAACGGTCTTGAAAACCGTGGTACTGTTAAAAGTACCGAGGGTTCGAATCCCTCACCCTCCTCATATTATATTAATGTTATTAATATTAAAGACAAAGCAATACAAATATAAATACAAAGCAGTAGCATGCTATTTTTGTATTGTAACGTTACAAGATTATAATTTCCCAATGTTACAGAAAATATTAGATTGTTTTTGTTCGTTTTTCGATCATTTCGTTAATCCAGCGGTTGCATAATATCCAAAATTTAAGACGACAAAGGAAAGCACTATATAAAGTCAAATATAGATGCGACAGAACTAGCTATTTAGTCAGTGCCAATGGCTGCTTAGCATAGGCTTGTATGTACAAAATAGTTGGACCTACCTATAATATAATTTAAAGTATACCACTATGAACATTTACCTACGTCTGATCTTATTCTTTCTTATATACCCTTTAGAACATACTGCTGTGGCCAGACCTAACCTAGGCATGCCAGATCGCCATGCAAAACTTCTATTGGCCCAATACGAAGCAGCCAAAAAAGTTTACAAGATAGAAGCTTATGCTGAGGCAAAATCATTATTTGATAAACTGAGAACAATACAACATCCTCCTTCTCTTTCTCCTTATATCCATTTTTACTATGGATTAGCTGCCTATCACAATGGAGAAAAAGCAATCGCTCATCAGACGTTTTTGGATATACAAGCAAAATTTCCAGATTGGAACAAGCAAAATGAAATCCACTATTGGTGTGCGCAATGTAGCTTTGAAGAGGGACGTGTTGAAGAGGCTTTGGGTGGGCTTGCCTTGATTAAAGATAAGCATATGGCTGGATCGGTTCTGCAACTAAAAAAAATTTTCTTAAAAAGAATAGAGGATCATGGATATCTACAAGAGCTGATTGAAAAATTTCCAAATGACGCTATTATTAAAACTATTTTACATAAAAAAGTTGCACGAGAGGCCTATCTTACGCAAGACTTTTCATTAATAAATCAGTTAAAACAGAAATATAATGTTGCAGACTATACATACGATCCCTTGAAACACGTAAAGTCTAAGCATAAAACAGCTTATGATGTAGCGGTTTTACTTCCTTTGTTTGTCAACGAGTTGGACTATGAAGCATGTACAGACCAATTTGTTATTGAGCTATACCAAGGTATACAGTTGGCCATAGAAAGACTTGCTCAAGATGGTATTGTGATTAATCTTTTTACGTTTGATACGAAAAGAAGCGTAGAAGTTACCAAAGCATTGCTGGCGCAAGAAGCTATGGTCTATATGGATCTCATCATAGGTCCACTCTATCCCGATACCATTCCGTTGGTTGCTGCATTTGCTAAAAAACACAAAATTAACCTTATAAATCCTATCTCTGATAATTCTACGATAACCCACAGTAACCCATTCGCTTTTCTTTTTCAGCCCGATTTAGAAACTTGTGCACAAAGAGCAGCAGCGCTTACACTAAGTGATATATACGGTAAAGCAACAGCAGAACCTTGTATAGGGGTATTTTATGGTATGGAACAGAAGGATATATTACAAGCTACTTTATATAAACATAGGATTGAGGAGCAGCTAGGTAAGTCAATAGATCTATTTGTACAACTTTCTGATACAACCATTAAAAATTTTTTGCAAGAAAATACCAACCAAGAAGAAGAAAAAAATCTTGAAAATACAGAACAAACGCATTTAGATTTAACCAACCTAACCCATATTTATGTACCCTCTCAAGATGAGTTGGTCGTTTCTAGCGTAATAAGTCTTTGCTTAAAACTTGGTATTAAGCCACAAATTATAGGCCATGAACAGTGGATAAAAAAAGAGATATTAAATATTTACCAGCTACAAAGGTTGCCTATTTTATTCTTATCTCCAAACTATATCGACTATAATAGGCCTGCGTTAAGCATATTTCGGAAAAATTTTTTTGAGAAAAATGCAACAAAACCCAATGAAAAAAGCTACATTGGCTATGAAATGATGCTATTTTTTGGTCGGATGTTAGGCGACTATGGTACTTATTTTCAAAAAAAATGGGAAAATATGCACTACAGTGGCGTTATTTTTCAGGGTGTATCCTATGGAAAGCATCATGCCAATCAGCATATTCCAGTGTTACGATTTGAAAAAGATAAATTTGTATGCGTCTCCGTCAACTAAAAATAAGATTTCAAATGGATGAATAGGAGCAAGCTTCCTTTATCTTAGGGATGAATAGGGTATAGATAGATCTTAATCGTTTTCCATTTGCTGCCCTTATATACCAATTAGCTTTAAATTTTTTATTGATGGCTTGTCCTGCTATGATGACTAAGTTCTCTGCATTTCTAGCTTGCGCACTATTTGTCCAATTAAAAGAACCTGTGATAACATAAGTATCATCAATAATTATTACTTTATTATGTGCATAACCAACTATTTTATCAATTATAATAGGAATACCATGTTGTAATAAGCTGTTAACTTTACTCCCCTTTGTAGTTTGTGCATCTTTATCTATTAATAACCGAACATTACCCCATTTTGATGCGCTTGTATCAGTGCATTTGCAATCTTTCCAGAGGTGATCACATAGGCCTGCACAAGAATTAATGCTTTGGCAGATAGGATCTTGGCTACAATAAGATCCATGCAAGGATCTTGCGGTGTAAACCACACTTGTATCGCTAGGTCGTCATCAGACCGATTGGAGGTATTACAAGCGGTATAATTAACCAATAAACTACTAAAAGCAATGAGCGCAGTTCCTAAAAACTTAACCCAAACATTGGGGATACGTAGCAACTTTCGAATGGTAGATTGTTTCATAAATGGTTCTAAATCAGATAGCTAGTAAATAGAACAAAGAAGGAAATAAAATGGATAAAAATTTGCCTTAGTAACCCAGTCTAGTATACTTTTTATCTATGCTTTTTTAAACCAAATAAAGAAAAGTGTACATAACGCGAAGGCCGTTTTCTTAGGTCAAAAAGTAATGCATCCAAGTTTTCTACACTATGATTAAACTTATAATAAAGCGCTGGATCGTTTATAAGCAGCCCCAAGCTGCCATGACCAGTAGTGGTCTTCTGTATGAATTTTTCTAAATCTTGTAAGATATGGTTCACTCTAAAAGACATATCCTTAAACGGAATAGATTGCACTTCCATAACTAGGCTATGTATAGTGGAAAACATAGCCGGTATACCTTTTTCAGGATCTGCCAATGGTGAAGAAATAGCAACTATATTTTTTGCAATAGCACTTATGTTAGATTCAAGCTGATGCATAGTGCTGTTTAAGATCGCACTTGTTTTTTCAAAATTTACTAGGATGGCATTGACCCCTTCGGTCGTTTTGATCAGATTTTGGGTAACCGTTGCTATCTGTGCCGTCATTGCCTTAAGATCAATATCATTAAAATCTGGATGGATCTGTCCAATGATAATGTCTTGTCTACCGATAGGACGTCCTTTTTGAAGCTCAATTTCTAAGGCATTACATTCCATCATACCGGCATTATTCAACATAACTTTACTGGTATGGGTCAAAGGAAATTGTTTGTCTATTTGAATGGTAACTAGTGTGCTATAATTCTGTTTAGGCTGAATTTCTACTTTTGTGACCATGCCTACTACATGACCTTTTAGTTTGACAGGCGCCGAAACGCATAAGTTCTTATTTACAGGATAAGAAACTTGGTAATGATTATATTTAGAAAATATATTATAACCTTTTAGAAATGAAAAACCATAATACAAAATGCCCAAAGAAGATAGCACTAATAAGCCTATCGTATAGTTCTTATTTATTTTCATATTGGTATCTTTTGTATGTTTGGGTAAGAGGAAACAAAATACAGTAAAAAAATATTTTATAGTAAAACAATTTACAAAATAACTCAATGATTTGCAGCCAACCAACGGCTTTAATAGCCAATGGCTACAGTAAATATATAGCAAAAGATTACTTTTTCTTAAATACCACTTGAACAGGCACACCCTCAAAGTTAAAATGGGACCTGAGTTGATTGACTAAATAGCTTTTATAATTAGGCTGAATATAGGTTGGGTGGTTGCAAAAAAAAGCAAATATAGGGGCATTTCCACTAACTTGCGTGCAATACTTAATTTGGATGTGCTTCCCTTTTACAGCAGGCGGATGGTTTTTTTCAATAATAGGTAAGATAACTTTGTTTAACTCAGAAGTAGAAATTTTTTTTACTTTATTTTGATAAACGGCAAGCCCTTTCTCAATGGTTTGATAGACCCGTTGTCTTTTTACAGTTGAAACAAATAAAATGGGCAAATAGTCTAAAGGAGCTAGTTTGTGCAATAGATGTTTTCTATAGCTATCAGCGGTTGTAGCCTCTTTATCGATCAAATCCCATTTATTTACTACTAAAACCATACCTTTTTTATACCGGTGTGCTAGTGAAATAAGTGAAATATCCTGTGCTTCTATGCCATATTGCGCATCTATGATGATCAAACAAACATCTGCGTTTTGCATAGCTTTTACCGCACGCAACACGGAATAAAATTCGATGGCATCACGTACCTTTGGTTTTTTCCGTATCCCTGCTGTATCGGTAAGGATGAACTTTTTATTATAGCGGTTATATGGGGTATCTATTGCATCTCTGGTAGTACCAGAGACAGGACTGACCATACTCCTTTTTTCATCTAATAATACATTTAAAAAAGAAGATTTACCTACATTTGGGCGGCCTAAAATGGTAAACCTAGGGAGCTTATCTGATGGGGCAATGGGTAGCTCTTTTAAGTGGGGCAATAAGGCATCTAATAAATCACCTGTTCCAGAACCATTTATCGCTGCTATAGGAAATGGTGGACCAAGCCCTAAAGCATAGAAACTAGATGCAGCCATTTCAGCCATGACACCTTCTGATTTATTGGCTACTAAAAAAACAGGCTTATTGATTTTCCGCAATACATGGGCAAATTCTTTATCTAGATCGGTTGGTCCTTCTATACAATCTACCATAAAGAGTACCAAATTGGCTTCATCTAATGCAAGTTGAATTTGTTCACGAATACCATGGGAAAAAGTATGATCGGTACCAGATATATATCCCCCCGTATCAATAACAGTAAAAAATCTATTGCTCCACTGTGCATAACCATAGTGTCGGTCACGCGTAGTATGGACAGAACCGTCCATAATGGCTCGTCTTTCTTCGATTAATCTATTAAAAAAAGTAGATTTACCTACATTAGATCTGCCTACAATGGCCACTACATTTGCCATAGATTAAAGTAAAATTAAAAATTTGAAGCGGCCGTGATGTCTCGACAGCGCAATACCTCTGGTGATCACCTGATCACCTTAATATAATGTACCAGATACAGCACAATCGTAAAGGGGGTATACGTACGAGCAATCATTAAAATAAAGCTTTAAATTTAGTATAAATCCTACCCAAAAGCAACTTACTTATAAGGGAAAAAATAGCTATAGTTTACTTATTAAAGGGTAGCACTGGATGGGAAATGGAACCAATCCATTATTGGGGTTGCCATCTTTTTACACAAAGGGCCAAGCTATCTTGCCAATGGGGAATCTTTATTTGAAATACGCTTCGGAAAGAAGATTTGTTTAATACACTATAGTAAGGCCTTTTAAGTCCTACTGCAGCAGATGATCGGGGGATTACGGCACAACGGTTGGGTAAAGCAGCAGCAATAGCATACGCAAAATCATACCAGCTGGCTACGCCTTCATTGGTATAGTGATAGATTCCAGAGGGGTAGTCGGTTAGATTATTTTTTGCTATTTTTTCAACTACCTCCCAAATGGCTGTGGCCAGGTCATAGACATAGGTAGGACTTCCTATTTGGTCATCGACCATCTGTATAACATCCCCTTTCTGGGCCAATGCCACCATCTTGGTAAAAAAATTACGCCCCTTTTCACCATATAACCATGCTGTTCGAATGATATAAAAATGGGTAGCCCGTGCTGCCACCATTTGTTCTCCAACTAGTTTGGATTGACCATATTGATTCAGTGGATCGGTGGGATCATTGGGGTTGAATGGCCGTCCTTTTGTAAGGCCAAATACATAGTCTGTTGAAATATGGAAGAGCACAATACCGTATTTTGCTGCCAATGCCGCCAAGTAGCCCGCAGCTAGGCTATTTACCTTAAAACAGGTTGCTGCTTCTTGTTCTGCCCATTGCACATTTGTATAAGCCGCACAATTTATAATGTATCGAACGGCATGGGCTTTGATACAAGCCTCTATTTGGCCAGCATCTGTAATATCCAGCATGAATTTGCTGCAAAAAAGCGGCGCAAACAAAGGACCCGCTTTAAAAGTAGCCTGTAAAGCAACGCCCAACTGACCTTCTGAACCAGTAACTAAAACAACAGACATAGCCTGTGATAAGATGGACTATACAAGTAAACAATGTGGTAAAAGAGCCAGTACTGTTTTCCCTCCCTTACATGAACATTGACTTTAAAGCAAAGTGTAAAAAGACAGACAAGCACGATTATTGCCTTCAAAAAAATTGGGAAAATATATATTTTTTATTACCATTAAGTATAAACTATAAACCAATGGAAAGCGAGGAAGTCCTTTTAACCAGCAAAATAACCGCTTTCACCTGCTTTTTGGCGGATATTGCTTTCATTGGAATATGATAAAGAGCTTAAGATATATAAAAAAAACAAAAAAATAACCTCAATGTATAATCCAAACCACTGTTTCGATGCGAATAAAAAAGCTAATCCGTAATTTATATCTATATAAGTGGCTTAAGTAGATAAGATTCTTAAGTGTATATCTATAGCGGATTCCAGTAGATGAATTATCTATTGGCATATATGGAAGTGCATGTACTTAATAAGCTATTTTTAATTTATTGTTTTTTACTCGTAACAAAAAAATATGCTGTATACAACACACTATACCAAACTAATTATGGAGACATGCCGAGGGCATATTCCATTGTATTTAAAATTTTATTTCACCGAATCAAATTTACATTATTATGTCCACATCTACAAGCAAACTAATTATTTTATTATTTTTACCTGTCTTAACAGCAGAAAAATGTACTGGTTCTAAAAACGGAAACCTTAAACGGGACGCCTCTACCATTGCTCCCAGCAAAATGGCAGCTGCTGCGGATGCAATTCCTTTAACTGACCTCGCAACTACTGAGGCACAACCAGATAGACAAGAGAAAGAGAAAGAGAAAGAAGACAAGAAAGATCAAGTCATAAAGGAAGTTAAAGTTGTTCCACCAAGTGTACAAGAAACAAAAAACATAAAAACTACTCAAAAAGATCAATCTTGGAAAGAAGAACATGCATTTAAAACAGAAGAAGATAAGCAATATAGAGATTCAAATAATAGAGAAGCTGGTTCTGAACCAACGAATGACGATGTATGCAACCCAGATAATATAACTCAAAGAAATAGCAGTAAGAAACAAGAAAAAAAGGTGTGGTTTAAAAATCTCTTAAGAAGACAAAAAAATAACAAAACCTAAAAATACATCTTCAAGTGTAGAAGTCAAGATTTAATCTTACAATTGTTAAAATTGTCAAGCTCAAAGCATATCTATCTTACGTATACGAACAGATCGTGGTGAGTATAAAGGCAAAATAGAACATCATGCTTTTGATATGAGCGACCACATTCTGGAAAATATTATTATGGTAAAACACCTATACAAACTTGGGAGGATAGTAAAAAATTAGTACTTGAAAAAAATAATCAAATCGCATATATTAAAGGAACATCTGACACGCTAAACTTAAACCACAACTATATACTATAATTCTTTTACTGTCTGTAAGATCAAATCTTGACTTCTACAATAATAATAGGCCGTATTTATATCAACACAATTTAACAATTGTAAGATTAAATGTCACCACAGATGCGACAGAACCAGAAAAGATCATCGATACTTAGACTTCTAGTTATATAATATCTATTATGTTAAATAGAAAATACACGCACATATCATATCCTTCCAGAAACAAATTTTTTACACAGACGCGACAGAGCCTGTTCGGTATCTATTTCTCCGCATGCTTCTTGTTCGTTTTTACGTTTTTCTAAGGCTTATAGCTGTGATTCAGTTAAAAAAAGACCATCTTGTGCCATCTTGAGTCTGTCTTTATAAGTGTGTAAATATTTTTTAGGGTTTATATTTACCTAAATGATAACACTTAAAATAGATAAAAAAAAAGATATATGTAAAGACGGAATAAGCAAGGCGATAGAAGTCCTTATAGACTCAGGTGTAGACCTATCGACTCTGTTTGATCAAGGCGGTTTACTGAAACAATTAAGCAAACGTCTTGTAGAAAAAGCGTTAGAATCAGAAATGGATAGCCATTTAGGTTATACCAAATATAGTCGTAGTGATTCAGAAAATGCTCGTAATGGTTTATCTAGTAAGCAAGTTATAACTGATAATGGTGTTATATCGGTTGATGTCCCCCGAGATAGATCATCGGCTTTTGAACCTGTTTTATTACCTAAGCGTCAAAGAAGAATCCCTGGTTTAGATGATAAGATCTTATCTTTATATGCTAAAGGGATGAGCCTATCAGAT